>JGI24695J34938_10000071_pt1 | contig 85834 bp, 67 predicted proteins | sample TergutCo191P3_FD_34938 | JGI IMG/M metagenome (IMG submission 34938)
GTTGTAGTTTTTCCATTTCTCATTATGGAAGATAATGTGAAACAAATACGGTATTGGATCTATTGTTTATTAATATTGATTATAGGGGTAATCATTGTAATTATAAGAACTATAGAAGCAAAAAAAAAGCAGTTAACAAACAGTAATTAAATACATCGTTTATACCAAATAATATATTACTATTTTATATTTTATGCTGCTATCATTCTTTAATTATTTAAATAAAATTCAAACACTGGAGATTTAGCTATTTCTACCTTCCATGAAATATCATCATATATAATGTTACAAAAGGCGGTAACATAGGCTGTATGCTGTCCTAAATTATTAAACCATGTAATTATTTTATCTGATAATGGTTCGTTTTCCCAATGAACAATTATATCATCTTCTTGCTTTAGAAAATCCCTGTAATACCATATATAATAATCATTTTTTATTACGCTGATAACTGCCGGCTTAAAGTTCCAATATAAAAAATCTGCTTCATTTCTATCACCAATCATCATACCAAAACTTTCATCTTCTGAAGTTACCCTTGATATATTTACAGAATAATTATATTTAGGAATGTCATACCTAACCGGCAAAGAAAAAACCGGTTCACCGGATAATGTTACGCTTGAATAATCTTTATTAACAACCAGGTTTACTTCATTATCAAAATAAATACCGTTTTTTGCGGTAAAATCTATTATTACAGTACTGGGTTTTACATCAAAATTGACATGAATGCCTTCATCATTAAAATAATCATATTTAAAACTTGCAAATATATTATATTTATGTCCTTCCCGAACAAAAGGAAAAATCACTTTACCTGTCTGCTTAATATTTACCAGTAAATTTCCGTTTATTTCTGCGAATGCCGTATATTCCCTGCCGCCAGTTTTGGGAAAAAATTCATCGTCCATATCAATAAAACCGATGCTTAAACGCGTACTGTCATTCGGAATATTTTTAAAGTTTAAGCATATCCCATCTGATACTGCTTCTGCCATTACAGAAATTCCTGAATTTTTATCCTGTTTATTACTTACATTACAACTAAAGAAAACCTGAACTAAACCAAGAATCAAAATAACAGCGGTTAAAGATTTTAATAGATGCATAACATACCTCCAAAAAGTACAGCTAAATATTTACCGTTGAATTAATTATAATAATTATTTTTGCTTTTGTTAATCAGCTTTCCGGTAATACTCTCCATTTACTGCCGCACAACACGAAATTCAACATTAATTTGATACTTGACTATTTTCATCCATAAAATATACTTAGAGAAAAAGAGAGAGTTAAAATGAATAATAAAGAACAAACCATACCGCTAAGAAACGAGATTTCTGTCTCCGATACATGGGACTTGTCTACCCTTTTTTTGAATGATGATGAATGGAATAAATCACTTTCGGATTATGAAAAAATGATAGTAAAAATACCTTCGTATAAGGGAACTCTTGGAAAATCCGCAGATCATTTGGCTGATTATTTGGATTTTTCGCGTGAGCTTGGCATTCTCGGCGAAAAACTCGGGTCTTACGCATTTTTACGCCAGTCAGAAGACGAAGGAGCGTCCATCGCAAGGACAATGGTTGGAAAAATTACTATGGCAAGCGCAAAAGCAGGCGCCGCTTCGTCCTGGGAAAATCCGGAAATCTTATCCATTCCCAAAGAAGATATGAATGTCTTTTTATCACATGATCGTATAAGCGATTACAAAATATATCTTCAAAAAATTATCAGATACAAACCGTACATCCTGAGTGACAAAGAAGAAAGAATAATGGCTCTCCAGGCAGAGGCGGAAGGTTCTGTCAGCGACGCATTTTCTGTTCTTACAAATGTTGATTTTAATTTCGGCGTGATCGACACTCCGCAGGGGAAGCGTCCGCTTTCTCTGTCTACATTTTCTGTCTTTATGGAAAACCCGGATCGTGAACTTAGAAAGCAGGCGTATAACATGTTTTATGATTGTTTTGATTCGCATAAAAATGTTCTTGGAAGCCTTTACTCAGCTTCTGTAAAACAGGATGTAATAAACGCGAGAATCAGGGGTTATTCCTGCGCACGCGCGCAGGCGCTTTTCCCAGACAATGTAAGCGAAAATGTTTATGACAATCTTATAAGCGCAGTAAGCGGAAAACTTGATATCTTGCACCGTTATTATTCAGTGCGAAAAAAAGCTTTAAAAGTTTCCAGTCTTTGTCATTACGATGTTTACGCTCCTCTTGTTTCTACCGTAAAGAAAATTACAAGCTGGAACGGCGCTGTCGATCTTGTAAGCAGCGCCCTCTCTCCGTTAGGTGACGAATATGTCAGTACGCTTCGAAACGGGCTTTTAAACAGGTGGGCTGACCGTTACGAGAACAAAGGTAAACATTCAGGAGCGTATTCCGCAGGCTGCTTTACAGGCGATCCGTATATTTTAATGAATTACAAAGATGATTCGATACGTGATGTATTTACGCTCGCTCATGAAGGCGGGCATTCAATGCACTCATGGTACTCGGCAAAAAATAATCCGTTTATGCATTACAATTATACAATCTTTGAAGCGGAAGTAGCCAGCACTTTTAACGAAGAGCTCCTTTTTCGCTATATGCTTGAACAAACAACATCCAAAGACATGCGTCTTTATATTGTCAACAAACACGCAGACGATCTTTTGGCAACGCTTTACCGTCAAACCATGTTCGCTGAATTTGAAAAAATTACGCACGAAACAGAAGAAAACGGCATACCTCTTACGACAGATGTGCTGCGTGAAATATACAGAAAACTTCTGGAAAAATATTTCGGTCCGGAAATGAACTTTGAACTGACAAGCGATCTTGAAGGACTTCGCATTCCGCATTTTTACAGGGCTTTTTATGTTTACAAGTACGCAACAGGCGTTTCCGCCGCTCTCGCATTGGCAGATCGCGTTCTGGGCGGCGGCGCAAGAGAAAGGGATGATTATTTTACTTTCTTAAAATCCGGCGGCTCACGTTTCCCTATCGATTCATTAAAAGCGGCTGGTGTAGACATGAGCGCTCCAGACCCTGTAAACGCAGCCTGCGATACATTCGGGCGCCTTGTCGATGAAATGGAAAAATTGCTGGACTAATTTTTGCGTAACAGAGCTCTATCAACTTTTCTGTTTAATGACTCTGACATAAATATTTTTATAATAAGCGCGATTCCAATAAACACGGGGAAAATTCCAAAGCCTGTAAAAGAGGCAAGCCAGCCGAACGCAGGCGGCATTACTGTCGTTCCGATATAAGCGCTTCCAACCTGCAATCCCATTATCGCCTGGGAATTTTCTTTGCCGAAACTGACAGGCGTTTCATGAATAAGACTTGGAAAAACAGGAGCGCATCCAAGACCGATTAAAAAAAGTCCAGGCAGCAAAAGATCATTTCCAAACGGAAGAGCAATAATAATTATCCCAATACCGATAATCGACTGCCCCAATCGAATCATCTGCCTGTTTGTAAATTTCATTGTAGCAAAACCGGAAATAAAACGCCCCGCCGTTATGCCAATATAATAAAGCGATATCCACTTTGCGGCTATTTGCGGCTCTATACCNTTTTCTGTTACAAGATAGCTCGCTCCCCATAAACCTGTAATCATTTCTATGCCGCAGTAACAAAAAAAAGTTATTAAAACTTCTTTTACACCGGGAATGGAAAAAAGATTTTTCTTTTGATTTGCGCTATGTTTCTCCAAAATAGCCGTATTTTTATTTCTTCTCCACAAAGGCAGAGCAATCAACAATACAAAAACAAGCGAAAACTGAATAATACTTATCGTCCTGTAACCCATGTTCCATGAATTGTCCTGTGAAAGATAATACGCCATTATTACAGGACCTGCTGACGCTCCGATTCCCCAAAAACAGTGAAGCCAGCTCATATGCCTTGCTTTATAATGAAGAGCGACATAATTATTTAAGGCAGTATCAATGGAACCTGCGCCAAGTCCAAGCGGAATGGCGCAAAGACAAATTAAAATAAATGAGGAAGAAAAAGAAATTCCGGCGAGTGAAGCCGCTGTTAAAAAAACGCTTGTAAAGATTACGATTCCAGTTCCAAAACGCTTTATAATTTTATCGCTTAATATGCATGAAAGAACAGAGCCGCCCGTTATTATCATGGAGACAATGCCTGCGTAATGAAGCGGAACATTTAATAATCCGTACATGGAAGGCCATGCGCTTCCCAGGAGGGCGTCAGGAAGCCCCAAACTGATAAAAGAAATATATATAATGATTAACAGCAATATACTAAACATATTTACTGGCTTGAGCTTTCCACATTTGTGTATATTTTCCGTCCAATTTTAACAGCTCCTCATGCGTTCCTTCTTCGATTATCCTGCCGTCATCCAGCATAAATATCTTATCAGCATGTTTTGTTGTTGACAAGCGGTGCGAGATAAAAACAACAGATCTGTCCTGGGCTGCTATATTCATCGAGTTGTTCATTTGATACTCGGCGATTGGATCGAGCGCGCTTGAAGGCTCGTCAAGAATTATTAAATTTGAATGTCTGTAAAAAACTCTCGCAGTGGCGAGTTTTTGGCTTTCTCCGCCCGAAAGCGCAGTACCCTCATCGTCAAATTCACGAGTTAAGGAGGTTTGTATACCGTCTTTCATTTCATCAAGCCTTGGTTTAAATCCGCTTAGTATAACCGATTTTTCAAGAGCGTCATCATCTGCGTTCTTTAAGTCCATTACGATATTTTCTTCAACGCTTGCGGCGTAAATACGGTAATCCTGAAAAATTGTTCCAATTAACTCTCGGTATTGCGTTATGTTAAACTTTCGTATATCAACGCCGTCAAGCGTAATAACGCCATCTTCAGGATCATAAAGACGCATAAGCAGTTTTACAAGCGTTGTCTTTCCTGCGCCGTTGTAACCTACAAGAGCTATTTTATCTCTTGGATTAATTGTTAAATTGATGGACTTTAATATATAATCCTGCTTGTTGGAATACTTAAAAAACACATTATTAAAACAAATTGTTTTAATATCATCCGGGACAGGTAAATTATCATCGCTCTTTATTTTTGTTTCGTAATTAAGAAAGCTGCGTATTTTATCAATATAAAGAGCGTTTTCCACCGCCTGCGGCAGCAGTTCCGATAAAACAATCATACCCCTTCTCATTGAACCCGCTACTCCCCACAGAATAAAAAGAGAGCTAAATGACATTGTTTTTCGCACAACTGTCATAAACAACAAATACGAAAGATAAATGCCGTCAAAAATAAAATCGTTGAATATATAATCCGATAAGAAACTAAAACCCCATTTCTTTTTTGTAACGGTTTTTCTCGCGTTAAAAATATTACTGTTAGTGTCTTCAAAGTCATTATATAAATTAGCGGAAACTTTTTTGTTAAGGCGAAGCTCTTTTGCGTAATCATTCAGGTAAAAAACACGATGGATATATGCTCTTCTTTTAAGAAACGGCGTTTCTTTTAATTTTACGGCGAAATCCAGCTTACTAATCATTTTTCCAAAAACAAATCTTGCTATAAATGATACAAGCACAAACAGCACCGAGACAGGATCATTTAATAAAAAATATGCGCCGTATGCGAAAAACATTATAAGACCTGTTATTATTTTATTAATTAATTGATTTGTTCTTTCTACCGCGTTTTTTGACTCAGAAACNGATAAAACAAATTGATTATAATAATCAGGATCATCATAGCATGATAAATCAATTGTTCTGGCTTTCCTGTAAAGCATTAATTTTAATTTCTGTTCCGCTTTTACCGAAAAAACAGGCATTATATATCCATGCGCGATCGATGAATAAAAACCCGAAAACGCCTGTAAACATAAAATAAAAATGATAACTTTTAGCACATCACTAAAATCACGCGTGAACTCAACTGCGTTAAGAGCGTAACTTACTCCGAATGTCCAAAGAATGAAATTCATTCCGTGCCATCTTACAGCGTCAAGGCAGGATAAAAAAAAGAAAAAAGGCGAAGAAGAAAACACTGTTTTAATCATGAACCAGTTATGTTCCAATGTTTTTCCAAGAGGCATTTTTATTTTTTGTTCTTTTTCTTTCATGCTAACGCCTCCTTTTCATCATAGATATAGTTTATGCCGTTTTCATCAGGTTGATAATTTTTTGCCTGTTTTGTAAACATATCGGCGTATTTTCCGTTTAATGCCATTAGCTCGCTGTGAGTACCCCGCTCAATTATTTCTCCCTTCTCCAGCATAAAAACTTCTTTTGCGTTCTTAACGGAAGATAAACGATGAGAAATAAAAATCATAAAATTATTTTTGCTTTCTTCCAGAATACCGTCAAACAGTTCATATTCAGCGATTGGATCAAGAGCGCTTGATGGTTCGTCAAAAACTTTTATTGGAGCCGGGTTTGCGAACGCCCTGGCTACCACAATTTTTTGAAACTCTCCGCCGGAAAGAACCTGCCCTTCTTCGTCAAATTCCTTTGTTAATACCGTATCAATTCCTTTAGAAAGCCTATTTATTTTATTAATGACGCGGGCGCGTGTTAATGCATCTATTACTTTTTCTTCCTCATTATCGCATGTTCTACCCATCATTACATTTTCTTTAACAGTTCCCGCGAAGATTTTATAATCCTGAAAAGCTGCGGCAAAAAGATTCCGGTATTCTTTCAGGTTATAATTTTTTATGTTAATACCGTTGACAAAAATCCCGCCTTCACAAGGGTCGTANAATCTGAATAAAAGTTTAATAATCGTAGATTTACCCGCTCCATTATGCCCNACAAGAGCTATCGATGATTTATCCNTCATTGAAAATGACAGGTCTTTTATGACAGGAGAGCCGCTTTTATATTCAAAACTTACATTTCTAAATTCTATACTTGTNATTTTTTGATCCGGAACAATGCCGTCCTGATCTTCGCCTATGGTTTCCTTGTGATTCATAAATGAACGCAGATTATGCAGAAACATTCCGTTCTTGCCGCATTCCATCAAATTATTGGCGCTGTTAATAAGCGCCCAGGAAGCGAGCCCCATCATGCTCACAAGAACGGCAAACTGGCTTAACACAAGCGTTTTTTCCACAAGAGCGCAATAGGCTCCGTATAGAAGAATACCTTCAAAAATAATCGGATATGAAAAATAATACTGTCCAAAACCGTAAGCGGTGACTTTTCCCTTGTACTTATTCATCGTTTTAACAGTATTATAAATAGCGTCATTGTATGTCTTTTCCATTACATTATAAATTTTGGAAAGACGCATTTCTTTTGAATAATCAGAGAGGTACATAACACGGTTTACATATTCTGATCTTCTTGTAAAGGGCGTTACTTCCTTATACATGCGAAGAGTGAGTTTATTCTGAATGGTTCCAAAAATATAATTTCCGATGAACGGAGAAAGAACAAATAAAATCAATTTTTTATCAATCTGAAACATCACGGTATACGTTACCATAGCGGCAGCGAGAGCCGCGAAAACTTCAAAAAGAAGCTGGGTTGTTCTGGTAATTTTATCGCTTGCTCCGTCAACAGCCATAGTGTACTTGTCGTAAAATGAGGCGTCTTCATAACACGCCAACTCAACATTTTCCGCCTTCCTGTATATATCATTGTAAAGCTTAGAATAAACCTTAACATCATCCAGAGGTATTACGACATTTCTGACATATTTGTCATACAGCGCAATAATCAGCGCTATAGCGCAAACGATAGATATATAAGAAAAAATGGTCGTAAAAGGCGTTTCGTCCTGTATCGCTCCCGCTATATACCTCATAAAAAAGGTACTGAAAAACATCCATGTCATATATCCAAACAATGAAATAAAAGCTATATGTATAACCCGTCTTTTGGAGACGCTCCAAAGGAGTTTAATGGCGAAAATATTATTGGCGACAGCCTGTTTTAAGGTGATATCCTTATCTTTTTTCATTTTACTCCCTTTTTCGCCCTATACATTATAAATAATTATTAATGTAACATAAAAATTAATAATTAGCATTTTTGATCATTTTTTGGGAATTTATGAAAAATAAATAAAATGATCAAAAAAGTTCATTTTAGAATAAAAAAAAATAGTAAAAAAAATTATGTTTTTTTGATAAAACATATTGACATTAAATTTATTTTTTGATAAAAAATAAAAACAAGGAGAATATAGTAATGACACATAAAACTACATTAATTGTCTACTTCCCATCAGAACGCGCTTTTGGGGGTAAAACGCCTGGATTGCTATTACTATGATTATAAGATCAGGGATAATTAGCGGTTCAGGGCATTGCGCCTTGAACCGTTTTTTTTTAATTCTGCCGCTAAACATGCGGCAGAGGGCGGATTTCCGCCTGGTACAATGGAGTACATCGTGTTATCTAATGAAAATTTACTGGAAAACGTATTGATCGAGATTGAAAACTGCCTAAGTGAAGGCATAAATGTAAATGTTCTCGCCAAAAAATACACATTGTCGGAGGGACATTTAAGAAGACTGTTTCGTTATGGATATAATCAAACCATAGCAGGTTATATCCGTTCACGAAAACTGGCAGTAAGCCTTGATGATCTTTTAAAGACTGAACTAACCATTTTGGATATTGCCATTAAATACGGTTTTGATTATGAACAATCGTATATAAGGGCATTTAAGAGGGAATTTGGAATTACGCCGGGGGATCTTCGAAAAGCAAGCAAAAACAGAAGGGGATTTATTTAACCGGATTAATTAAAGGATTAGGACTGATTCAAGGCATCAGGTTTTGAATCAGTCCTATTTTTCCCGGCAATCGCTAATCATACGCGGTTTATATTTCTCTTGGCTTACAAATGGATTTTTTACCTTTCCATTCATTACGCAGCTGAAAAAACTGAAAAATAAAATATGCCGCCGAAACAAGATAAGCGACCATTAGGTTTTGAATAAACTCTTTTTGTATTTCCGGATTCTGATAAACCAGGGCCAAAAGATCAAAATCAATTACTCTCAGAGACTTGAATATGAGAGCAGAATACGAAACAAATATTCCTGCACCAACCATAATTAAAGCTGCCGCAGTTATTAATACAGCTCCGATATGCGATATTTTTCCTTTGAATTTTTTGTACCCCAAAATGCCCAAAAATATATACGCTACCGCCGATACCGCGCCAAGACTATCCAGAAATAGAAAAAATCCTATTGTTATAAGAATACCGGGAACTGCGAATAATAGCGCTCCAATAAAACCCATTAAATAATTATTGGGCGCGTTTTGAATCTCTTCATTCTCTCTTTGAAAATTACTCGCATGCTGCCTGTAGCAATTACCGCAAATAAGCATTGGAGTATTATTAACGCAGTAAATTTCTGTTTCTGTGTATTCGCCGCAATACTGGCATGAAGGACTCTGATCGGGATATTTTCCGCTGAAATATTTTACAAGCTCATCAAGGAGTTCTTTAATTTTCTTTGTAGAATACGGCGTTAAATATTCCTGAAAAATTATTTTTACGCCGTTTGACGGCCATTCATATTTTTTGATTTTTCCGGCATCAAGTCTTTTAATGATAAAATCTTTATCGTCGCTGTCTAGATTCGGAGCATATAATTCCAATACTTTAATCTGATTTCCGTCATACATTCTGACAAAGCAGTTTCTGACTCTTCCTGTCACCTCAGTATCGGATCTCATTAAATTTAATTGTTTTCCAAGTTTTTTAATTCCAGGCCAAAGCATAAATCCTCCTTTTTTTTCAATATATGACAAAAATAGCCATNATGTAAAGAGTAAAATCTTTAAAAAGCGNCTCTTTTTGTATCCTTTTAATTTCGCGTTACATAGGTTTTACGTATTTTTTTACNCTTTCCAAAAGCTCANGCGGCGAAAAAGGTTTTTTAATAACTTCAAGCGCGTTTAAGTTTTTGGCTTCTGACAGNAATTTTTCATCACAGTAGCTTGTAATAAATAAAAAAGGAATGTCTTTCCATTGAGGGTTTTCATTCAGGCGGGCGGCTGCCTCAAGACCGCTTATTTCCGGCATCTCGATATCCAGAAGGATTAAATCAGGGGTTTTCTTCTCCAGAAGAGAAAACATCTTTTGAGCGGATGGCATTGTCAATATCCGGTATTCCCCTTCCAGTGCGGAAGCGGCAACAGTCAAATTGGCGTCGTTATCATCTACAATAAATATTAATTTTTGCATTACTTTAACCCATATTATTTTTTAAGTCTTCTTTGAATAATCGCATTTGTTTCGCGATCCTTATATGTTTAGTGACTTTATCATTGAGCTCCTTCGGCTTAAAAGGCTTTACAATAAAATCAGAAGCGCCTATGGACATGGCTTTGTTTACATGATCCATTGTACCTTCGGTTGTAATAATAATTATCGGAGTTTCCTCATAGTCAGGCATTGCGCGTATCATCTGAATAAGGTCAAAACCGTTTAATACGGGCATTAAATAATCAAGGAGAATCAAATCCGGTTTTTTTGTTTTTAAAAAATCCAGCGCATCCTGGGATTTAGAGAGTATATACACCTTAAAGCGGTCATGCAAAGCGTATTGCATAGCGCGTAACATACTGTTTACATCGTCAACTATGAGAACAACCGGCTTACTGCTGTTGGATTCGCTGACCGGGGATTCTTTTTGCTCGGAATTATTTATATTATTCTCAACAATCTCTGCCAGCTTTGAAGCGGTATAAGGTTTTATAATATAATCAACCGCTCCAAGACTTAAACCTTTAACTACGCTTTCCCTGTCGCTTTTTCCTGTCAGGAAAACTACCGGAATGTCAGTATAGCGCTCATCAGCTTTCAGGCTTTTAATGGCTTCATATCCGTCAACATCAGGCATGTTGACATCCATTAGAATTAAATCGGGAGTAAAATTTTCAAGCATTTCAAACATTTTTCCTGCGGAATCCGCTGTAAAAACATCATATTGATTCTGCAGTCTGTTTTTCACCGATACAAGACTGTATTGGATATCATCAACATAAATAATTTTTTTTCTTCCGCCCAGAAATATTTCGTCTTCTAATTTATCCTGTTCTTTCATTTCAATAACTCTCCAGTTTTACAATTATTTCCTTAAAATTGGTTCTGTCAATATTCTCCCGCAACCAGTCTGCAAGACCGTTATCCGCAGTATATGTATACTTTTCTATTTCCGCGATTGCTTTATCCGCTTCCTCAATATCATATTCCCTGCATGCGTTAAGAAGCTGATTAAGCGCCTCTGCGTCAGGAGAATCCTTTTTGGGTTTCGGATTTTCGGCGTCAATGTCCTCCATCATTTTTTCCAAATCACCGATTAGTTTCCATGCGCCCGCCAAAAAAGTTTTATGGCGTTCCTGTATATAGTTAAGATCGGCTTTTTTTGCCGCTTCTTCAAGCTCTTTCGCTTCAACGCCAATTTGCTGTGCGCCGACATCAAAACTTGTTCCCTTTATTCCATGAACCTTTATTTCATAATTTTTTATTGTTTGCGCGTCAGGTTCTTTATCTATTTCTTCAAGGAGCGATCTAACGCTGGAAGCATACGAACGCAAAATTCTAAAGTATTGTTTTTCATCGTCTTCGTACCTTTCCAATCCTGCTTTTATATCCAGTCCGTCAATTTTTTTATCAAGGAGCTTTAAGCCTGAGGTGCCGATCTCGCGTAACACTTCCGTATATGCCTTTGCCTCAGCCTCAGCTTTCTCAAATTCACTGTGAATTACATGTTCTGTAATTTTTTCCAGAACCGTTCTTGTTTCTTTTGTACAGTTCTGAATTTCATTTATAGAATCTAATGCTCCCTTTCTGTCGTAGTCCGCACAAAGTTCTATAATGGCTGCCATTCTGTCTTGTAAATTTTTAATATCGTTATCCGTATATATTGTTTGTGCGGCGGATTCTTCCTGTTTTAATTCCAGTTTTTCTGTTAGCTGACATAAATTATTAAGGAATTCAGGTGTTATTTCATTTAGCAGCTCTATATTTTCTTCACGTCCTTCCATTTCCAGCTTGTATGCCGCTCTGGAAAGCTCCTTTTCGCCAATGTTAGCTAGAGAACTTTTAATGCCGTGAACTGTTGTTATAAACTTTTTTAGCGTATCCTTGTTTTCGAATCCGCTTCTTTGCGTCGCTTCTGCCGGGCTCACAAGTCCTTCAAGCAGCGTTATTGTTTTATGTGCGTCACGAAGAAAAGATTCCACCAAAACCGAATCAATTTTCGCGTTTTTCTCAGGCACTGCGCTTTTATTTTGCCGCCTTGCCTCTTCTATCACCTCATCTGGTTGTTTATCCCGCACAAATTTGTTAAGAATCGTGTTCATCTGCCGTATATCAATTGGTTTAGAAATAAAATCATCAAAACCATTATTAAGAAATATATCCGCCTGTCCAGAAACCGCATTCGCGGTTAGAGCGATAATCGGCTCGCTGTAACCCAGATCTCGAATATGTTTTGCCGCTTCTATGCCGTCCATTTCTGGCATCATGTGATCCATAAAAATTATATCGTAAATTTTTCCTTCTTTTACTTTATCGATGGCTTCCTGTCCGCTCATGGCAGTGTCTATTTGCAGCCTGTATAATTTCAAAAGGCCGACAGCGACATAAATATTTGTTTCTACATCGTCAACAATCAGAATATTTCCGTACGGCATCGGGTCTCGTATAATTTTTTTTCTCGCTCTTTTTGACATAAAATTTATACGGAACTGGCGAAGATTATCTGCTACTTCGCTTCCGATAATTTCCATGTTTTCAATTTCCTGCGGCAGTTTAACTATAAAACGTGTGCCTTTATCCGCTTCGCTTTCTACGCTGATGGTTCCGTCCATTAAATCTACAAGACGCTTTGTGATCGTAAGACCAAGTCCTGTGCCTTCGACTGTTTGGTTTTTCTTTATATTAAACCGCGTATATTCTACAAATAATTTCTCTAACTGATCCTTTGTCATTCCATTGCCGGTATCCCTTACGCTTAAAACCAATGTTATACCTTCCCTGTCATGCCCAATCCATTTAACCTGATTACTTATAAAATGATCCGGCAAGTATGAGATTAAAGGAATTGTTTCTGTAGAAACAGATAATGTAACCTTTCCCGAATCAGTATATTTAATTGCATTGGATAAGAGATTATTTAAAATTTGTTTAATACGAAGAGAATCGCCGACAAGATTTGCCGGTATATTTTCATCGACATTAAGCTCAAACTCAATCGGTTTTGATTCAATGCGCATCATGTTTAATTGAACTGAATCATTTATCATGCTTGCGACTTTATATGATGAAGGCATAATGTCGAGCTTGCCTGCTTCTATTTTTGAAAAATCAAGTATGTCGTTTATAATACCCAAAAGCAAATCGCATGAACTGTAAATTTTATCAAGACCCTCTTCAATATCCTCGGGTAATTGATCATTTGATATTAAAAGTTCAGTAACGCCCAGGATTGCGTTCATCGGCGTTCGAATCTCATGGCTCATATTCGCAAGGAAACTCGACTTTGCGGAATTAGCGAGCTGCGCCGCTTCGTGCGCCTTATACCTCTCAGAGCCTGAAACAGCCAGCGCCATTAAATCCGCGAGAGAAGATGTAAAGTTCTGCTCTTCCATTGTCCATTCTCGTTCATACGGAAAATCCTGGCATATCCATTGTTCAACGCATACAGTTCCTACCATCTGACCATCGACACGGATCGGCGCGTCAAGAGCTGCGCATAAATAATCATATCCGCTAAATGAATCTGTAATCAGCTTGCATTCATCACAGTTATTCATAATAATCAGCCGCTCTGATTTTAATAATCCCAAATATTCCCTGCGGTTCGTTAGATCAAATGTATCGTTTGAATTCGATTCATTGGTAAAAAAATCACATCTGGAAACGCAGTTTAAAATATTTTCATTGCTAAAGTAGCTCCAAATACTAACACGATGAGCGCTAAGTGCCGAGCATCCTTCCTGCGCGACAATATCCGCCGCGTCTTTTAAAACACCTGCGGAAATGGTCGGTGACTTGGTAATTTCGGCAAGCGCTTTATTCAATTTTTTTGAATATTCATACGAGAACGCTGTTTCCTGTTCAATTTTTTTAAGTTTTGCAATATTATGCGATATGCCGACAAGTCCAACTACCTCTCCGCTCAATAACAGAGGCACTTTTGTTGTTTCGTAAAGCGGACTTGTTCCGTCAGCGCAGGGAATATTTTCTTCGACTATGGTTATATGATTCTCGTGCATCGCAATCATATCATGTTCCATGTGGTTATGCGCTATATCAGCAGGCATATTAAGAACATCAGAATCAGTTTTTTCGATCATGTCTTCCATGCTCTTGCCGAAATTTTTTAAAAACGCCTTGTTGCAGCTTTTGTATCTTAAATTCAAATCCTTTGTAAAAATAAGATCGGGAATAGAATTAAATAAAGTGGTAAGTGTCGCTGTTTGAAGCGCAAGTTCATCAGTCCGGTTTTGAACAAGCATTTCCAGATTCCTGCCTTCCATACGGCTTCTTACAAAAAGAATCGCTATTAATGTAAGCACAAGTAAAAAAAGCAAAGACAAACCCATAAACAAAGGGCGCTGCGCTTCAGCAACCTTGCTGCGGTAATCGTAGGTTCTTCTCATCCAGTGATCGGAAATGCTCTTTGTGTCTATATTGGCAAGCGCTTTATTAATGATAGAACACAGTATCTCCTCATTTTTATTAAGACCAAACTGAATATCCATCGCATAATCGAATACAATATTTGTTTTATAATCGGGAAGCTCCAAATAGTGTGTCAGATACAAAAGTCTTCTCTGATTTGTCATGACCATGTCAAGTTCACCGCGCATCAATGCCGCAAACGCTTCTTCCATACTCTCGTACTCAAAAGTTTTCGCGTGGTTTGGGAACCATTTATTAAAAACCGCGGCATAGGCGGTATTTTTTGCCAGCCCCACCCTGACATATAAAACTTCGTTAAGTTTTATATCATGAAAATCAATATGGGAAATTAACGCGTGAAAATCAGTTATATGCGCTGCTTGCGGCCATAAAAACTGATCCGAGCGTTCTTGCGAATGGGTGAGCTCAGTAACCAGAGCTATGTCTCCCCTGCGGAGCATTTCATATATTTGCGGCCATTTCGTATGTTCATCATTAACACGGTTAAAAGATAATCCTGTAAGATGCGATATTTCATTTAGAATATCCAGAGAAACGCCGCGCCACTTTTTTTCGCGTGCGTCATAAAAAGAACCGGGATAATTACCGGGGTCAACGCCAATGGGTACTATTGTGTTATTNCGGATATAATCGCGCTCNTCNTCTGTTAGCTGCATTTGCATTTTATGCCGCATATATTCAGCGTGGGATTGATTATACAAGGTTGTCAGATAATGCAGGCTGCCTTCTGTTTGCAGTATTTTTTCCACTACCGAGATAATAGGTCTCAGATCGGGATTTTGAGTAGACAAAGAAACCGGGTGATAAGTCAACGGGTAAAAATAAAATGACGTTATGTCGTTGTATTTAATAAAGTTAATTTCTGAGGTACCTGCGTAATAGAAGGCGTCGATTTTACCGCTTTTTAACGCGTCGTAAACAAGGCTGACATCATCCAATATAACAACCTCAAATGTACCGGGCTCAAGCTCTGATGAAACTGTAAAAATTGTCGCGGTACCATGAATAAAGCCGCAGCGTATCCTGCGATCTTTTTTTATATCATCAAGATGTCTTGAGTCGGCAAGGCGGAAATATTTAAGCGGGCGCATTGCAATTGCGCTTGTCATGCTGAAAATTTCGAGCCGTTCCTCTCTTGCCGTTAGTTCGCCCGTAAAGGAGATTTCCCCTGTTTCAAGACCTTTTAAAAAATCATTCCATTCATACAGTTCTGGCTTAAAAGTAATATCAAAAATATTTGTTAACCATTCGCAGAATAAAGCTGTAAATCCACTCATATCGCCGTTTTTATCTCTGAATGCTTCTGTGCTAAGCGGCATTCCATAAATCAATACGTCGTTATTTTCACGAATTCTCGCGATTGCGTCTTTTTCTTCCTGTGTCACTCCGTGAATGTCACGATACGATGAAAATAAATATTTATTGGATAATATTTTNTTATTCGACTGTGAACATCCNAAAAAAACAATAGATATAAATANTATAAATAATAATAATTTTTTCTTCATAATTTTGCTATATTACCCATATATTCTTCAGCCGCTTTTATCGCTTCATCAAATTCACTGTGAAGCACATGCTCCGTAATTATATCCAAAACCGCTTTTGTTTCTTTGGAATAAATTTTTATATCAGCGATAATATCCAATACACCTTTCCTGTCGTAATCAGAAGCCTTCTCCTTAATTGCGTTTAACGCGCCGTTTAATTTTTCTATATCTTCATTTTCACCGGACTCATTTCCGCCGCGTTTAAACTCCTGCTTTTCCAAAAGAGCGCGCAGCTTGTCAAGGAACTGCGGAGTAATTGTTTTTATTAGATTAATATCATGTTCACGCCCGCCTATTTCAAGCTTTAGCGCCAAATCCCCAAGTTCTTTTTCTTTTATATTCCAAAAAGTGCTCTTTATACCGTGAACAATTACAGTAAATTTTTTTAATACTGCATCGTCTTCAAAATCATTTTTAACAAGCGCTTCATCCAGCCAGTTAATTGCTTTGTTGGCGTCTCTGACAAATGATTCTATTAAAAGCGAATCTATTTGTCCCTGTGTGCCGGCGCTTGATTCAATCTTTTGGCTGCGGGCGGCTTTAATTACTTCCGGCGGCTGTTTATCGCGGATAAAAATATTTAAGATGGAATCAAGCTGGCGTATATCTATGGGTTTGGAAATAAATTCATTAAAACCATTTTTCATGAATATATCCGCCTGCCCCGTTACCGCGTTTGCCGTTAGCGCGATAATCGGTGAAGTATATCCCAAATCACGAATATGCTTTGCCGCTTCCAGCCCGTCCATTTCAGGCATCATGTGATCCATAAAAATAATATCGTAGACGCAGCCTTGCGCAATTTTATCAATCGCTTCCTGCCCGCTCATGACAACGTCAACTTGCAGCTTATAAAGTCTTAAAAGACCGGCTGCGATATAAAGATTTGTTTCTATATCATCAACAACAAGAACTTTGCCATAAGGCATGGGATCGCGATCAATTTGCCCTTTTCGTCTGTGTATCATATAGCTCTTTCGAAACTGCCTGAGATTTTCAATAACATCTTTACCAAGCATTTCGTCATCTACAGTTTCCTGCGGAAGGCGTACCATAAATAAAGTGCCTTTATTAGGTTCGCTTTCAACATGTATTTGACCGCCCATTAAACTTATAAGACGATGCGTTATTGCAAGACCAAGTCCCGTGCCTTCAATATGTTTATTCACTCTTTCGTCAAAACGCGAATATTCTTCAAAAATTTTGCTTAATTGTTCTTTTGACATCCCGCGGCCGGTATCCTTAACGCCTAATACAAGCGTTACATGGGCGTTTTCGGCAGGTTCTGTATGTATTGATAATATGACATTTCCTGATTCAGTATACTTAAACGCGTTACTTAATAAATTATTCAAAATTTGCTTAATGCGAAGCTCGTCACCTAACAATTTTGCCGGCACATTTTCATTAACCTGAAGCTCAAATTCAATTGGTTTGGATTCAATGCGCATCATGTTTAAGTGCACCGAATCATTTATCATGCTCGCGACTTTATATTGAACGGGCATAATATCAATTTTTCCAGCTTCAATTTTTGAGAAGTCAAGTATATCGTTAATAATTCCTAAAAGTAAATCACATGAGGTGTAAATTTTATTAAGACCTTCTTCGATATCATTTGGAATTTCTTCGTTTTGAATCAATATTTCCGTTACGCCCAAAATAGCGTTCATCGGCGTTCGTATTTCGTGGCTCATATTGGCGAGAAAAGAAGATTTCGATCGGGAAGCCGCAAGAGCGGCAGCTTCCGCTTCTTTGCGTTTTGTTATATCCCTCGCAACTCCTAAAATACCTTCAACTCTATCATTTAATACAAGAGGCATTTTTATCGTTTCGTAAAGCGGTTTTGTGCCGTCAAAGCGCGGTATGTGTTCTTCNATTGTAAAAATTCGTCTTTCGTTAATAACTTTACGATCAATATAATTGTANGTATCTACTTCTTCATCAGTCATTCCCATTTCTTTACTGTCACAGCTGCCTGTGACCTCATCCATTCCCTTGTTGAAATGTTCTAAAAACGCCTTGTTGCAATGAAGAAAATTTAAATTTAAGTCTTTTGTAAAAATTAAATCAGGAATTGAATCAAACCATGTTGATAAAGTAGCTGTTTGAAACGCGAGCTGATGAGTGCGCCTTTTAACCAGTCTTTCAAGTTCCTTGCCGGAGAGACGGCTTCTTAAAAAAAGAATAACTACAAGCGAGAGTACAAGTAAAGATAAAATTATTGATCCTCTCAGCCATGGAATTCTTGCCTGCTCAAGTTTTAAACGGTAGTCATAAGTTTTATGCCGCCATTGTTCCGAAATCGTTTCTGTATCGATCATCGCAAGCGCTTTATCGATAATGGAACACAATAATTTTTCTTCAATATTAAATCCGAATGCGGAGGCAAAATTGTTGTCAAACATTATATTGGCTTTGTAATCTGGAAGCTCAAGATAATTTATAAGATTTAAAAGCGAGCTGTAGCTGTTCATAACAAGATCGACTTCGCCTTTCATAAGCGCGTCGAAGGATTCCGCCTGNCTNTCGTATTCTATGACATTCGGATGATTCGGGAACCAGCTGTGAAAAAATTCGGCATGNGCNGTTCCTCTGTTTAAACCAATTCTTTCGGAATATATTCTGCTAAGAGTAACCCTGCGGTAATCAGCTCTGGAAATAAGAACAGATCGATCTGTCATAACTGAGTTGTCAGGCCACAGAAATAATCCTTCCCGCTCAGGAGAACGTATGACTTCGCTGAGTATATCAATCTCTCCGTCTTCCAGCATTTGAAGCAGTTCATAAAATTCAAGATTATTGCCATGAATAACTTTAAATTCAAGACCTGTTAGAGAAGCAACCTCTTCCAAAACGTCATGCGCTATGCCCTGCCATTTCTCGTAACGCTGGTTGTAATAACTGTTTGGATAGTTATCATATTCCGCTCCAAGCTGTATAACAGGATTATTCTTTATGTATGCCAGCTCATCGCTTGAAAACCGCGAATACAATTTATGCTTTAGGTATTCCCTATGACCTAATTCATATAGTTCGGTTAGATGGTTTGTGATACCGTTATCAAGAGCTTTTTGAACAACAGAGATAATGGGTTCAAGCTTTGGGTTCTGTGTTGATAGAGAAACAGGTGAGTATATCAGCGGAAAAAAATCAGTTACAATTATATCGCCGTGAGTACTCCAGTAAGCTTCCTGTACGCCTTCAGAGATTAGAGTGTCGGCGGCTCCTGTTTTTAATAAATTATACACTTCATCGTATTCATGTATAAAGACAGGTTCAAATTTCCCGCTTCTGTAATATAAAACATCCGTGGCAATTGTGGTTTTTTCCTGAAGTATATATCTGGGCAGACGCGTCTGAGCGATTTCCGCAATTGGCATTGAACCTTCGATACGAAAATATTTAAGAAAACGCTGAGCTATAGTCCCTGTCATGAAATATGTTTTACGGCGTTCATCGTTCGCCGTAAGCTCGCCAGTAAAAGAAACCTCACCGCTTTTAAGCCCGTCAAGCAAACCAAACCATGAATAGTGATTAACAGTAAATTTGATATCAAATAATTCAGTCAGCCATTCGCAAAAGAGAGCGGAATATCCCCTTATTTCTCCCTCTGTATTTAGAAACGCTTCTGTGCTTGACAACATCCCGAAGATTAACTCGCCGGTTTGTTCCCTGATTTCCTCTATTGCCGCAATTTCTTCTTTGGTTACTCCGGGAATATCCTGATATGAAGAGAAAACTCTGGAACTGTCGTTTGGTGTATTTTTCTGATTACTGCAGTTAAAAAAAAACACAGACAAAAGTATTACAGGAAAGATATAGCGTATTGAATCGATGAACCTTTTTTTCATCGCAATTACCACCCCATTTACTGTAATTTCTTTTTGCAAGCGGTATTTTATTGTAAATACTGCCTCGTTTTTATGTTCTTTTGGTATTTTATCAAGAAATTTGTTATAATGTCAAGAAAAGAAAATTTGCGGACAATTAACATTCTGCCGTCAGTATGTAATAAAAAAATTAATAATAATCGGGCAACCCGGAGTTGAACCGGGGACCTCTTGGTCCCGAACCAAGCGCGCTACCATCTGCGCTACTGCCCGTAAAAAAAGCCCGTCACTTGACGAGCTATGTTAACCCACCTTAAGTAGATAAGGTCATTTTATATAGTATAAATAAGTCCGTCAAGAGGCGGTTTTTATGTTTTTTATTGATTGATTAAACAGTAGAATTTATCAATACCATAAATCCTCATTCTAAAGTATCTTCTGTTGTTTGATTTTATTAAAAAAATATGGTAAAATAGCAATATGAATCAGGAAGTGCAGCAGGAAGTAGATAAACTAAAAGACCTCATTATTAATGCCATACCGGTAGAACAGATTTACCTGTTTGGTTCGTATGCTTATGGAACGCCGCACAAAGATTCCGATCTGGATTTCTATGTTGTGCTTAAAGATGATGTAGAAATGAGAGACCTTGACGCTGGCTTGCAAATTCGTTTTGCAATTGCACGAAGCCAAACTATGGGTGTTGATATAGTTACCAAAAAGAAAAGGGATTTTCTAAATCGTATATACGATTTTACCCTGGAGCAAAAAGTAACTAGAGATGGGATAAGAATTTATGGCTGAGAAAACAAATACACCATTAGATTGGCGGCTTCTTGCAGATGATGATTTATCTGTAGCAGAGTATCTTGCCGCCAATATGAGACCGATACCAACACAACATATAGCTTTTAACTGTCAGCAGGCAGTGGAGAAGTATTTAAAAGGAGCATTAACAATATTAGGCGTAGAACCTCCTTATACCCATGATTTAATTTTACTTTATAATCTTTCAGAAAAACATCGTCCTTCGTATGTTAGTATCTTTTCTTCTTGTTCCATAGTTACTCAATTTTCGGTACAACCTCGATATGATCGCGGATTAAGTCTATCAGATGAAGACATACGTCTTGTTCTTGCTCACACAAGAATTATCAAGGATTTTTTACAAAAGGAATTTCCAGAACTGTTCAAGGAATAAAAAAAGTCTGGCACTTACCAGACTTTAAACGATCGGGAGCGACGGGGCTTGAACCCGCGATCTCCGGCTTGACAGGCCAGCGTGATAAACCAGCTTCACTACGCCCCCCAATTTCTCATTGCCCTGTCAACTTACCAAATATCGGATTTTTAGTCAAGCCTTTTTGACGGATTTTCGCTATTTCCAAAAAGTGGAATAATTGATAGACTGCCGTTATGAAGTATTCGCAAGCTTTTTTACCAACACTCAGGGAAGTACCCCAGGATGCCGTTATAGCGAGCCACAGGCTGATGTTTCGGGCGGGGCTTCTTCGCAAACTGGCGAACGGGCTTTTTGCCTACCTGCCGCTTGGGCTTCGCTCTTTTCGCAAAGTAGAGCAAATCATTCGTGAAGAAATGACCGCCATAGGTGCTCTTGAATTAAAACCGTCAGTGGTTGTTCCCGCGGAGCTTTGGAAGGAATCGGGCAGGTGGGATTCCATAGGCGAATCGATGCTTCGTGTTAAAAACCGCCTTGATAACGATTTTGTCGTCTCCCCCACCGCTGAGGAAGTTTTTACATCAATAGTGCGTGACGAGCTTTCCAGCTACCGCCAGCTCCCTCTCGCTCTTTATCAAATAAACACCAAGTTCCGCGACGAAGTCCGCCCGCGGTACGGCGTAATGAGAGGTCGTGAATTTACAATGAAGGACGCCTACTCATGGCACGCGGACGAAAAAAGTCTCGATGATACTTATCAGGCGTTTGGGCGGGCTTACCGAAAAATTTTTAAACGGTGCGGGCTTTCTGTTATTCCTGTAAAAGCCGATTCAGGCGCGATGGGCGGAAGCGGCTCGGAAGAATTTATGGTAGAAAGCGATGTAGGCGACAATACGCTGATCCTCTGCAAGGCATGCGATTATGCCGCCAACGTTGAGAAGGCTTCTTGTAAGAGCGACTTTACAGCGCAAACAGCCGAAGCCGCGAAGACGGCAGCTTCTTCCTCTCCTGCTTACGAAAAAATTGATACGCCGAATGTTAAAACAATTGATGAACTCTGCGGCTTCCTAAAAACAGACCCGAAAAAATTTATAAAGACTTTAATCTACCGCGCCCTCAATGTTGAGCTTGATCTTTCCTCCGCTCCAGGCTGCACAAAACTTGAACGCAAAAAACCCTCCGCCGGCGCGCCCGCGGTATACGCTGAAAGTTTCTTCGCTGTCGCGATAAGAGGCGATCTTGATGTTAACGAAGTAAAACTCGCGGCGGTTCTAAAAGCAAGCGAAGTGTCTCTCGCTTCTGATGCCGACGTTACTCGTTTAACGAACGCTCCTGTAGGATTTGCGGGTCCTGTCGGGCTTTCTTCTCTTCCGCTTGTCGCAGACTTTTCGATTACCGCAATGACAGACGTTTTTACCGGCGCTCTGGAAAAAGATAAACATTACAAACACGTTTCTTATGGACGCGACTTTGAAGCATGGCTTACCGAAGATGTTCGCACCGTAATTGCGGGAGATAAATGCCCTGTCTGCGGCGGTGAATTATACACAAAAATGGGAAATGAACTTGGGCATATTTTTAAGCTCGGCTATAAATACACAAGTTCCATGAATGTAAGCTACCTCGATGAAAACGGCAAAAGCCAAATGCCGACAATGGGCTGCTACGGAATCGGCGTTGATCGCACGCTTGCTTCAATTATAGAAGAGCATCACGATGAAAGCGGCATCATCTGGCCTATTACAATCGCTCCTTTCCATGTTGTAATTATCCCGATAAAATTCGACGGCGCGGCAAAAGACGCCGCCTGCAAACTGTACGCCGATTTACAATCACAAGGCATTGAAGTGTTACTCGATGATCGCAACGAACGCCCGGGCGTAAAGTTTAACGACGCTGATTTAACAGGCATCCCATACCGCGTAGTAATCGGCGATAAAGGTCTTGCCGCATCTCCCGCTCAGGTCGAAGTAAAAAAGCGAAACGAGAAAGATAACTATATGGTTGAACTGGATAAAGCCGTGGCAGAACTTGCCGGAAAAATCAAAGACGAGATTGCGCAAAGAACATAAGCATAAAATTTAAATTATTTGAGCTTTTTCCAAAAACGCGAACCTTCGGTTCGAAAGTTTTGGAAAAGCCTCATGAAAATTGTTTTTCTCCGACTTTCTGTCCCATTTTAACAATGGTCTCTTTGTCATTAATAGTGTTATCATAAATTGTTTTATCCAGCTTTATCTTGTCTTTTTGGAAAAGCATAATAATGGTAGAGCCGCCGAATTCAAACATTCCTTTTTCTTCTCCGCGTTTAAACGCCTCTTTATTTATATGATTTTTAATTCGTCCGACAAAAAGAGCGCCTACTTCCATCTGAACTATCTTGCCAAAGTGTTCTGACTGCATTACTTCATATTCTCTGGTGTTTTGAATAAATACCTTGAACCTGCTCTGAGATATTGGTCTTACCGTGTGAAGAACCCCATTTATTCTTTTCCTGGAAATGCTTTGCCCGTTGTCGGTATAAACATACCTGTGATAATCATCTGTTGTAAGCCTGAATATCAAACATATTCCATCCAGGTATTCATCCGCGAGATTTTTATCCTGGAGTAAATCTTCAATGGTGTATACCGAATGTTTAATATGAAAAGCGCCTTCATTTGTAATCGGGTAAGCGGTTAGCTTACAGTCACAGGGAGAACCCAGATCACATTCATTTTTTGGAAACGGCCTTAGTTCTTTTTTAATTTCCCTGGAAAAAAAATCATTAAAAGATTTATATTTAACATTTTGATATTCATCTATATTAATATTGTTTCGTTTGATAAAGCCACGGACAAATATTCTTGTAAAACGCCTATCCAGTATAAATCCTGCGAATTTGGATACAATCGGTCTTACAAGGAATTTTAACAGAATCCTTCCCATCAAACAATTATAAAGGAAACTAACTGTCAAGTTATCTTTACAGTAAATTTCAATTGTTTTATATTCTGCGGCACTATTACTCAAAGCTTAGCTCCAATACGCCATGCAAGATAAATAACAATAGGGAGCCCTATAATAAAAAAGATAATAAGCTGGCGTCCTCTCAACTTCGGTATTTTTACCCTGGCAATAAAGGCAATGGAAAAAATTATCAGCATAACATTGAAAATTACCGACAACGGCAAATCAAAAGCAAGGATAAAAACATAGACCAGCGGAATCAAAATAGCAACTACTGTAACCGGCATTCCTTCAAAATAAACCCGCTTTTCTTTTTTGCCTTGCAGTTCAATTTCTATCACATTAAAGTATGCAAGCCTGATAAGCGCTGTCAGGATATACAAACAAAAGACAGCCATATTAAGCAGCATTGCGGGAGAAGTGAAATCCTGAGAGGAAAAACAGGGGCTTACAGCATATCCTATAACTGCCGGGAAAATTCCGAAGCTGACTATATCCGCGAAAGCGTCTATTTGAATGCCGTAGCTTTCTTCTTTTTCGGTTCTTTTCTTTGATCTTGCCACTGGTCCGTCAAGCATATCGCATATACCTGATATTAATAGACAAATAATCGCGTAAGCGATATTGCCGCCAAGGGCAAAATGCATACCGACAATCGCGGATACTACGCTGAAATATGTCAGCACTACCCAATAACCGTAATAACCTACGATTGGTCCGATTCTGGTTTTTATTTCCGGATTATTATTCATTATTTTTCCCCTCTTCCATATTTTTTTTACCAGAATAGAATGAGATAAAAAATCCCGGTAATAATATAATAATTCCAATAATGACTATCTGTGCTGACATACCGCTTTGAAACACTATCGGTTCTTTAAATAATGTATAAATTGAACCAAGCAAAAGTCCGAATATTACGAGGTAAGTTGTTTTAAAATGATTAGTCAGAAGTCTCCCAATTAATTTCACCATTAAAAATCCGCCTATGATCATCCCCGCTGTTAAAGGAGCCAAAACTTTCGCGCAGTCCACAAGGAGAGATCTGCCGGTAAATATAAATCTAAAAGAAGAAAGAGTGTAAGTAACCAAAGGATATATGCCAAAAAGAAGCTGTATATAAGAACCGCTGACGCCTGGAATAACAAGCGCGGCTCCTGTTATTATTCCGGCAAAGAATAAAAACAGTATATATAGAATATCAATATTACTTATCACTTCGACTGGATTAACGGCGGACACCGGTCTTATACCGGAAATAATCAATAAAACAATAATGGGAGCCAGGATAATAATTATTTCTTTTAAGCCGAAGAAACGATCAGGCGTTTTAATTTTTGTATAGATTGACGGAATTGTGCCTGCTATTAAGCCAATAAAAAACATCATTGTTGGAAACGAATAATTTGTAAGCAGGTAATGTATAACGGAACTAAAAAGCACAAGCCCTGCTATAATACCGAAAACGAGGGGCAGTAAAAACCTTAAGTATCTTGGACGGTCTTCCTTAAAATGATTAATCGCTTCTATTACTTCATTGTAAAAACCCAGAATGATAGCTATAGTTCCTCCGCTGACGGCAGGTACAATTCCTGTTATGCCAAAAACAGTACCCTGAACGAAACTTTTAACCACTTTAATCATTTACCTTGTCCTTATAAAAAATGAGCCTGCCAGTGTCCATATTAGCAAAAAAACCGCTTTATGTAAAGTTATTGTAATTCCATCAAATTCACGGTTTTTTCTGCCAAAATACATTCATGTCATTCCTCATTCCAATACTCAGTCAGGCTGCCGTCCCAATTCAATATAATCGCCTACACGAAGCGCATTAACTCGTCCCCTGTACTGCGGATTTTCGTTAAGGTATACATCAATTTCATATAATGGATAAAGCAAAGGTTCATCGCTCAGGCTGATAACACCGAAATGCATGGGGATAGCAACTGCTGCTCTTAAGTCATCCAAAGCCATAAAAAATTCCGGCACATTTAAATGCTGGTACGCCATAAACCATCTTGGATCATAAGCGCCGACTCCGATTATTGCATAATCAATATTAAAACGGTTTCCGAACTCCCTAAAACCAACAAAATAACCTGAGTCGCCGGAGAAATAAATAGTCTTTGACGCTTCTATGACAAAACCTCCCCAAAGGGATGTGTTTCTCCCTGATCCAACACGCATCGCCCAATGCTGCGCGGGGAGAAAAGTATATTTTACAGAGTTGATTGTAACATCCTGCCACCAATCAAGCTCATATACTTCAGCCGCACCCCTTCTAGTAAAAAAACTTCCAAGTCCCGCAGGAACAACAAAAACCGCGTTTTTCGCAATCAGTCTTTTTATTGTCCATGTGTCGAGATGGTCATAATGATTATGTGATATTAGTACAACAGGGTTTTCCGGTATTTTCGAAAAATCAATTCTTACCTTGACTTTCTTGCTTACAATGACAGCTCTGTTGGAAAAAAAAGGATCAGTAATTATTGTATTACCGTCAATTTTAATAAAAAAAGAAGCGTGTCCTGCAAACGATATACTGTTAAAATCAGGGTTGGCGAGGTAATCATAATTATTGGCTGTTGCGCTGTAGAGCTGTACATCAAAATCAGGATAAACCGGCTTTTGTCGGAACATGCGCCGAAACCTTCCGCGGCTTTTTTGTTCGCCTGACCTCGGCATCCAGGGATTAAAAAACTTTCCTTCTTCGTCCCTGTTATTCGCATACAATAACTGAGGATCAACCGCGTTTATCCTCTCAAGCCAGGCTGTTTCATCAAAAAAGGAATCGCTTGCACAAGACATAAAGACCGCCTGAAAAAGCATAAAAATCAGAATTATAAAACGGACATATATGTTTCTCACTCTCACAATGAACAGCTCCTTATGCAGCTATTTACATAGAATCCCATATTGAATGAGCTCATTTTACACAACAGAAAAACACGGCGTACCGGAGTAATAAAGATAGCAGCCAAACATGCTTCTTCTTTTGTATAACCTCTTCCTTTATTATAACCCCATCACTTTTTTAAAACTTTCAACGATCTCATCGATCATCGGTCTTGCGTCTATATCAACAAGAAGTCCTTTGCCCCGGTAGTAATCAATTAAGGGAGCTGTCTGGGCGCGGTAAACTTCGAGGCGTTTTTGTACGGCTTCCGGTTTGTCATCGTCACGCACATACACTTCGCCGCCGCAGTGGTCGCAGATTCCCGGTTTTGATGTTGGCGTAAATTTGGCATGAAAATTATAACCGCATTTTTTGCAAACCTGACGTCCGCCAAGGCGTTCCAGTACGCCTGAATCGGGGATATCAAAATTAATAACTTTTTCTACATTGGAAAAAGTGGCAAGCGCTTCCGCCTGCGGAATTGTCCTTGGGAAACCGTCTAAAATATAACCGTCTTTAACATCATCTTTAGCCAGGCGTTCTTTTACAAGAGCGATTGTTGTTTCGTCATCTACAAGTTTTCCCGCGTCAATAATGGCTTTTACTTTAACCCCTAATGGAGTTTTATCTGCGATTGCGGCGCGAAAAATACCGCCTGTGCTGATCTGTTGTACTTTAAGAAGCTCTACAGCCCGTACCGCCAAAGTGCCTTTACCTGCTCCGGGAGGACCCAAAAATATTAATTTCATTATAATCTCCTTTAGAATATTGTACTATGAAAAATCAAAACAAACAAGAGAATATTAGGGGAGGAATTTCTCGCAAAGACGCGAAGCACGCCAAGAACGCAAAGTATTTGTTCGATATCTTATTTTAATCCCTATAAATACTAATTAGTTATCTGATATATAGGTTTAAGAGAACTGTGGACAAGAACTTGGCGTTCTCTGTGGTCTTTGCGCCTTGGCGAGAAGTCTTCTTCAATGTATAAATTACTGCTTTTTTGCCGGAGAGTAATATAGGTGTTTGTTCCTGTAATTCAAAAGACGCAGGTATTGCATTTATAAACTTTTCATCATTCGCGTAAAGTATCACCGCTCTTCCGCCGTCTTTTAACAGTTTATTGAATACCCCAAACATTTTACCTAAAAAATCGTCCCCGCCGTTTTCATTAAAATGTCCCCACGGCGGATCTGTTACAATCGCATCGATGGTTTTTTCTTTAAGAAGCATAGGCAGTTCGCTAAAATCCGTTTTGTATAATTTAAATTTATCCTCGCAATCCATACCGCCTGCACCCTTTTGCTTTTTAAATCTTGTGGTTGAATATTTCGCGGCTTCGCTGTTATTGTCGCAGGCTATAAAATTTGTTATGTGAAAATACTTAAACGCAGCTTCCGGTATAGAGCCGTAGCCGCAAAAGGGATCCAAAACTGTGTCGCTGTGTACAAGATTCGAAAGCCTGCAAAGTGTCCATGCAAGAGGCGGCGGTAACTCTCCTTTATGAAGCGTCTTCTCCCATGAAGGCCGAATCGTAAGGCGTTTCATAAAAATTAAAAAATTTTGTTTATTATTATCTTCATTTCTGTAAAGAAACCAAAACTCGGTATCAGGCAAACTGCGATTAATTTTAAGACCTGATAATTTTGCAATAAAATTTTCCGCTTCTGTGCGCAGTTTTTCGTTTATAGACGCAGGCACGTTTTCATCGGAAACAACTATTCTGAATGTTTTGAATTTTTTGCTGTTGTTTTTAATTATGCTTTCGTTAAAATTTATATTCTTATTTATAATTTGCTTTATACAATTTTCTAAAATTAATTCTTTGCGTTCTGCGGCGAACCTTTGGTTCGATGTCTTCGCCTTTGCGAGAGAATCTTCCAATACACTTATTACCGCAAAGATATTATTAAAACAAAAGAAATTCAACTTGTCGTAAGTTGCATCTGTCTCAAAAAGAACCGCGCCGTCAAGAAGTTTGTGAATTATTACTTTATTATTGCGCAGTCGCTCTTTTATTACATCGGCGATAATATTTTGCAGCCCCGGAACAAACGCCGCGTAAAATAAATTGCCGTAATTACCATTCACAATTTATTACCTTGCTGCCTGTAACAGGCTGCCTGCTATCTGCTCTCTGTTAACTGCATCCTGTTGTGCCGCCGCATGTGTCGCATTTCATGCAGGTGCCGTTTCTTACCAGAGTAAACGAGCCGCACGATGAGCATGGATCACCCTCATAGCCTTTTATACGCGCCTGTACAATCTTGATTACTTCGCTTTCCTGCGGATACGACTCTTCCATTACAGCTACCTGCGCCTGCGTTTGAGGCATGGTCATTACCGAAGACTGCGATGATAAACCGGACGGTGAAATCTGCGCTTTGGGAGAAGACGGCGAAAGAGAACCTGCGGAATTAATTTGCTGCGGCTGTTTTGCAACTTTATTTGACGCCGGAACTGTAACGCTTGAAGGTCTAAACCCTGCAGGGCTGTTTTTTTCTGTTCTTGGTTTTAAATCCGCGCCTGTTCCTCCGGCTTCGCTCTTTGTCGCAGTAGCGATTAAATCTTCCGGTTTTACCTGACCCAGATCGCTGCGTTTGAGATAACTTATCGCGAGGTCACGGAAAACATAATCAATTACGCTTGTCGCCATCTTTACATAATCGTGTCCCTGCACCAAACCGTTAGGCTCAAAGCGGCTGAATGTAAACGCATCAACGTATTCTTCCAAAGGAACGCCGTATTGAAGCCCCAAAGATACTGTAATGGCAAAACTGTTTAAAAGGCTCCTAAACGCGGCTCCCTCTTTGTGCATATCAAGAAAGATTTCACCGAGGCTTCCGTCTTCATATTCGCCTGTTCTTATAAAAATTGAGTGTCCGCCGATTTTCGCTTTTTGCGTGTAACCCATTCTGCGGTTGGGAAGAGGTTTTCTAAGACCCCTTACACTTGCGGATTTTCTTTTATCCGGCACAGAGGAAGGAAGATCAAGCCCCTTTTCAACTTTAAGAATAGTGTCAGCTAACGGATCGGTTCCCGGAGCGAATGTATTAAGCGGCTGTGATAGTTTTGATCCGTCACGGTAGAGCGCGACAGCTTTTAATCCCGCCTTCCACGAAACCATATACGCGCCTTTTACGTCATCATAATTGGCGCTGTTTGGCATATTGATCGTTTTGGAGATCGCTCCTGATATATAAGGCTGAACCGCCGCCATCATATCGATGTGCGCCTTCCACGAGATCGATCTTTTACCTTTCTTGCCGGAAGGAGCCGCTGTATCAAAAACGGCGTAATGCTCTTTTTTAAGTCCGGGCGCGCCTTCAAGACCCATTGTGCCGCAGGCGAAAAGCTCGGCGTCTTCGATATCCTGGGTGCTAAAACCCAAATGTTTAAGAAGGCTAAAGCCCTGAAGAGACCATGTCGTTTCTGGAACTCTTAAAACTTCTTCTACAAAATGTTTTCCAAGTATATATGGATTAAACACGCCTTCAAGATTAAGAGCTGTTTTAAGAGACTCTTCTATAGAGGCGATTACTTCAGGAGAAAAATCTTTTTCTTTTAATATTTCGTGGCTAATCGCGGGAGCGCCGCTTAAAGTTTTTCGTCCTGTAGCGTAAGAAACGATCTCTTCTATTTCCTGCGGCGAATAGCCGAGGTTATCAAGAGCGGGCGGCACAGACTGATTAATAATTTTAAAGTAGCCGCCGCCTGCCAATTTTTTAAATTTAACAAGAGCAAAATCAGGCTCTATGCCTGTTGTATCGCAATCCATTAAAAGACCTATCGTACCTGTTGGAGCGATTGCCGTCACCTGCGCGTTTCTGTAACCGTGAACTTTGCCTAAATCAAGAGCCCTGTCCCAGGCGGCTTTGGCGGCATTCAAAAGATACAGCGGGCAGACAGCGGAATCAATCCCTCTGGGAGCCGTATGAAGCGCTTCATATTCGTTTTCTTTCGCGTTATATGAAGCCCGCCTGTGATTGCGTATAACGCGAAGCATATTATCGGCGTTTTCTGTATAACGCTTAAAAGCGCCGTGTTCTGATGCCATGCGGGCGGACTGAGCGTACGCCTCGCCAGAAAGAATTGCAGATAACGCTCCTGCAACCGCTCTTCCCTCTTCAGAATCATAAGCGAGACCCATAATCATAAGGAGAGTTCCAAGATTCGCGTAACCCAAACCTAGCGTGCGGTATTGATACGAAAGCTCCGCGATGCGGGGAGCCGGAAACTGCGCCATCACAACAGAGATTTCGAGGATTGTTGTCCATATATCGACAGCGTGAATATAGCCGTCAACATTAAAAGTTTTATTGCGTTTGTCGTAAAGCGCCGCAAGATTTATCGACGCTAAATTACACGCTGTATCATCAAGGAACATATACTCCGAGCACGGGTTTGACGCCCTGATTTCGCCGCCTGCGGGGCATGTATGCCAGTCGTTGATTGTTGTGTGATATTGAAGGCCGGGATCTGCGCACTGCCAGCTTGTTTTCGCGATATCATTCCAGAGTTTTCTTGCCTTTACGGTTTTTACAGGGTTTCCTTCGGTGCGGTTTTTTAAGTCCCATTCGCCGTCGTTTAATACAGCGCGCATAAAATCATCGCTTAAGCGAAGGGAATTATTGGAACTCTGCCCCGAGACTGTATTGTACGCCTCGTCATCCCATGCTGTTGAATACTGCGATACGTCAACTTCTTCATCGCCCTGCTCAAGGCGGCGAAGCTGCTGATACAGGTAAGACGGCGGAATTTTATCACCTAACGCCGCTCGAAGAACAAGGGCAAGCTCGTGATTTTTCTCGGCATTGAATTTGTCTTCCTCGGGACCGCGAAAACCGGTAAGAGCGCGCTTTACGGCATCAACATGTTTTTTTAATATAAGAGAGCCTGTTACCATCGAGGCGACTTTATGCTCTTCTCCGGCTTTCCAGCCGATATATTTTTCTACATCAGGATGATCAATATCGAGGGTTACCATCTTGGCGGCTCTTCTGGTTGTGCCGCCTGATTTAATGGCGGAGGCGGAACGGTCGCTGACCTTTAGGAACGATAAAAGACCGGAGGAAACGCCGCCGCCTGAAAGGTTTTCGTTAACGCCGCGGATACTTGAAAAATTCGATCCGGTTCCCGAACCATACTTAAAAAGGCGGGCTTCACGGGTCATGAGGTCCATGATGCCGCCTTCATTTACAAGATCATCGTCAATCGAAAGAATAAAACAGGCGTGGGGCTGAGGGCGCTTGTAGGCGCTGTCGGATTTAACGACTCTGCCTTTTTCGATATCAAAATAATAGTGACCCTGCGCAGGTCCGTCGATTCCGTAGACCGAATAAAGACCGGTATTAAACCATTGAGGGCTGTTGGGAGCGGCAAATTGATGAGCCAGCATGTAGCAAGTCTCGTCATAAAAGGCTTTTTCGTCTTCCTGGCTGTCGAAATAGTTATTTTGCCTGCCCCATTCAAGCCAAGTGAAGGCTAAACGGTGAAAAACCTGCCTCGCGTCGTGTTCTGCGCCGTCTTCGGGCAGAGTATTACCCGGATCTTCGGGTCTAATACCCGCTTTTGTCCATTTTTTCCATTCATATAGCCTGTCTTTGGGTACTCCTGCCTTGCGAAAGTACTTCTGAGCGATAATATCAGCGGCAATTTGGCTCCAGGAAGCAGGAACAATGACCGTTTCCTCGGAAAATATGGCTTTTCCGTTGGAATTTCGGATTTCGCTCTTGCGTTTTTCCCAAATAATATCAAAATACGGACCGTTTTCGCAGTCTGTAAAGAATCGTTGTACTTTCATCCCCAAATCCTTTTTAAGTGTGTATAGGCAGCGTTACCAAGCGGATAACCACATAAGTAGCGGTGTCGAGCTAAAGTGTACACCACATACAGTGTGGAAAGCAAGGGGGATACCAGGCAGGCTGCCTCATAACCTGCTTCCTCAATGTTCTGCTTTCCATTAATATCTAGTCATGAACGTTCTGCCTGTATCCAGGGAATCCCTTATAAAGGGAGCGGAAATCTTAAAAAATGGCGGTCTTACGGCGTTTCCGACGGAAACAGTCTATGGGCTTGGAGCGGACGCTTTTAATCCGATAGCTCTCGCCAAAGTTTTTGAGGTAAAGCGCCGCCCTCATTTTGATCCGCTGATTATACATATCGCGGCGATTGAAACTCTGGAAAAGGTTTGCGATTTTTCTAAAATAAACGAAGAGACCCGAAAAAGACTTTTCCTGCTTGCAGAGGGTCTTTGGCCGGGACCGCTTTCCATAATTCTGCCAAAAAATGAAAGGATACCCGGTATCGCTACTTCCGGCCTGGAAACAGCCGCTATACGCTTTCCCGACAATAAAGCAGCCTGCGAGCTTATTTCGCTTTCAAGCGGTGCTGTGGCGGCTCCAAGCGCGAATCCATTCGGCTCATTAAGCCCTACAAGAGCGGAGCATGTTCTTTCGGGTCTTGGAGACAAAGTTGATTTGATTCTTGACGGCGGACCGTGCCGGATAGGCGTTGAATCCACAGTGCTTGATATTACAGACGGCAATATAAAAATCCTTCGTCCAGGCGGCACTCCTAGAGAAGCGATCGAAAATTTAATAGGCGATGTACAGGGAAAAGATAGCAGGGAGCAAGGAGTAGGGAGCAATGAGCAGGGGTTAGCTTCGCCGGGGATGTTAAGGAGCCATTACGCTCCCCGAACGCCGCTTTTTATTTTTTCCCGCGAAAAAATTATAGAGAAACCTTTTAATGCTGACAGCGCTTATTTGTTTTATGACGGCTGTACAAGAGATGCATGGAAAAATATTTATAAACCGCCCAGGGACGCCGCCGTTTGGACGCTTTGTGAAACCGGCGATTTACTGGAAGCTGCTTCTAATCTTTTTGAAACTTTACACGAAATTGACAAAAGCGGCGCTTTGTCGATTATTGCCGAGTCTGCGCCCTGCCGTGGGCTTGGCGAAGCGATTAACGACAGGTTAAGACGGGGCGCAGGAATTTAATTATTTTTTAATATTTTCTGTATTTTCGCACTTTATCAAGAACATTGCTGATATCAATAGGTTTCCCTATATGGTCATTCATTCCGGCTGCAATGCACATTTCTATATCTTCCTTAAAAACGTTAGCTGTCATGGCAATAATTGGAATATTACAGCCGAATTTACGTATATTGCGCGTTGCTTCCAGTCCGTCCATCTCAGGCATTTGAATATCCATAAAAACCATTTCATATTTATCGGGATTTTCTTTAATCATGCGCAGAGCTTCAAGTCCGTTTTCGGCGCAGTCGATTTCGGCGCATGTTTCTTCCATGCTCGCAAGGAGAATTTCCCTGTTTATTTCTATATCTTCGGCAAGTAAAATACGGCACCCTTTTAATTCAGACGATTTAGCATTCTTTTGCTGTCTTGGCGTGTTTGTTCCGCTCGCGCCAAGGCAGAGATTCATGCAATCCATAATGTCAGAAGCGAAAAGAGGCTTCATCAGGAATTTGTCAACTCCGGCTTCTTCAGCTTTTTCGTGAATGACTGTCCAGTCTGTCGAAGAAATCATGATCACAACGCTTCTTTTTTCATTGCCGGGATCTTTAATTTTCTTTGTAAGCTCAATGCCGTTCATCTGCGGCATCTTCCAGTCGACAAAATAGACATCATATCTGCCTGTTTTTTCGATCATCTTTATCGCTTCTTCTCCGCTGAGCGCTATGTCACATAACACTCCGTATTTCTTCATAATTTCGTGGAAATACTGGCATACCTCATCTGAATCATCAACCACCAGAATCCTGATATTTTCCCAGCTTACAGACTGGTCAAGGATTGGATACTTGTTATTTTTGCTGCGTTTCGCCTTGAAAGAAGCTCTGAATATGGAACCTTTTCCCGCTTCTGATAAAATTTTAATTTCACCGCTCATCATTTCTATAATATTTTTTGAGATAGCAAGACCTAATCCTGTGCCTCCGTACTTTCTCGATGTACCCCCGTCCGCCTGTTCAAACGCATGAAAAATTCTTGTCTGCTGTTCCTGCGTGATCCCTATGCCTGTATCGACAATTTCAATAACAATTGTGCAAATATCCGCTATCTCTTCTTCAAGAATCGCATTCAAGCGGATGCTTCCGCCTTCGGGTGTATACTTTACGGCATTACTTAGCAGATTAATAATAACCTGCGTCAGCCGCTGGTCGTCATTAATTAAAAACTGAGGAATGCTGCCATCAACCGATAAATAAAAATTCTGCTGTTTTTGCTCCATTCGCAGACTGATTGCGTTTATCGCTTTTTTTAATACTTTTTCAAATGAAAAATCGGTATGCACAAGTTCCAGCTTACCGGCTTCAATCTTGGACATGTCAAGAACATCATTTATAACGCCGAGAAGATGCGATGACGCTTCCTCTATTTTTCCAAGCGCGTAATCTTTTTTTTCTGTACCGGCGGCGTTTTTTCCAATTGTTGACATCCCCATGATCGTGTTAAGCGGTGTTCGCATTTCGTGCGACATATTGGAAAGAAATATGCCTTTTGCTTCTGACGCCAAAGTAGCGCGTTTTAACGCTTCCCGAAGTTCTCCTGTAAGTTTTTTTATGTCACGCAGATCATATAAAAAACCAATCCCGATAAATTCATCTTCGTCCTTAACCCGCGTGAGCGTAACATCGCATGGTACGCTTTCACCGTCCGCGGTTTGATGCGGCCATTCAAACTTCATAAGCTCGCCGTCTATCGCGCGGTTTGTTGCCTTGTAAGCCTCATCAATAGCATTGCTTCCGTCAGGAAGAAATTCAGGCGAAAAATCTTCGTAATAACGGCTGATAATATGTTCTTTGGGCGCTTTGAACATTTTTGTAAGCGCGTCATTGCAATCGGTAACTCTTGGAGTGCCGTCAAAAAAAGCCATACCTATCGGCATTGAATCAAGAATGGATTGATTAATCCGCGCCGCTCTGCCTATTTGAGTTTCCATTTGTTTAATTTTTCGCAAGTCGTAGGCAAACGCAAGACCGGTATATTTATTGTCATTTTCGATACACGTCATGGTGATTTCGCACGGCACAATTTCGCCTTTAAAATTTTTATGAATAAATTCAACTTTTATAAATTTTCCTGTTTCCATGACTTTTTTCATTGTTTCAAGCGCCATGTCCTCCGATCTTTGCCCTGACGGCTGATATTCAGGAGAAAAATGATAAAAGTTATTTATATAAAAATCTTTTGTAGTGCCCATCATTGCAAGCATTTCTTCGTTACAGTCGATAATTCTAATATTTTCGTCAAAAATAGTAAGCCCAAACGGCGACGCTTTGTTTATGGCATGATAAATTTTATTTGCCTGATTAATATCTCGTTCATATTCGGCGCGGATAACGGCATTCGCGCATAAGAACGCGGCGGAACGCAGCATTTCCGCGGTTTCATCATCAAATGTTCTTTCGTTTCGATGATCGCTGAAAAGCAGCATACCCCAGAAATTCCCTTTAATAAAAATTGGAGTAATAAAAACCGAGACAATCCCATATAATAATAAATTTTTGTTTTCAGGAAACTGTTTTGAAGGTCCGTTGATTGATTTTCCTTCAAGGAGCAATTTTTCCCATCCAAGCGCCATTTCCGAATAAGCAATATTTGTTAGTTCAGGCATTGGTTCAACGGTACCGCCTTTACTTCTGTCCCAAAAATAAATTTGAGATGTACGCATTATACCGTCAGAACTATCAAGATTACGCCAGACGCTGACTTTGTCAAGATCAACAGAATCAGCTATTAATTCAATGCCTGTTGACATCATCTTATTAAATGTCTCTGTTGTATTTGAAAGAAAAATTGCGGATATCATATTAAGAGTATCAGCCATCTTTTTGCTTCTTTTAAGGGTCAAGAGCTCTTCCATAAAGCTGCTGTTTTTGTCCAACATATGCCAACCTCTCAATAAAAAAACCAATACAAATTTACATAATACTTATAATATTAAATATACCATAAAAAACAGCTATAGGTAAGCGTTTTTATTGTTTATTTCGCAGGTAAAACGCGGTTATTATTTATTAATATAGATAAAAAAGGTTGTTTATAAAAAGCCCGGATGGCTTTAATTCCTGTTTTTAGGTATTGTTTATGTCTCCAATCGGCGCTTTCCAGCGGGATAAGCCATGCTTGAACAACCTGTAAAAAACCTTTTGTCCCAAAATAAGCAGGAAGCATGTTCGCTATGCCGCGATTGCTTTTTCATACATAGATTTAAATTTTAAAATATTTTTAAAATATTTTTAAAATGTATAAAAATGTTCATTATTGGATTTTTATTTTTGTTAAAAATAAAATACCAATATTAATAAAGGAGCATATATGATTAATTTACTAAAATCAATATTTGGTAATTCCGGCAAGGAAAGAAACTTAAACGGTATTGAAAATAATACCGCGGAGACCAAAAAATGCCTGCAATGCCTAAGAAGGGTAAACATTGAAGCGGTTAGATGTCCTCATTGCAGATCAGATAATTTTCAATTTTAGAAGCAATTACTAAAATCCAATTACGACCTCTATCCTGGTCCGATCGCGTTTTCTAATAATTTTTTCCGCGATCGGACCTTTTTTTTATTTTGAAACAGCTTGATACCGCCTCAAAAACAGTTGTAATATATAAAAACCCGGAGAATTAAATGAAAAGATGCGAATGGTGCGGCGATTTGGAAATTTATGTAAAATATCACGACAAAGAATGGGGAGTGCCTGTATTTAACGACCAAAAGCATTTTGAATTTCTGGTGCTGGAATCCGCCCAGGCGGGCTTAAGCTGGATTACAATATTAAAAAAACGCGAAAACTACAGAAAAGCATACGATAATTTCGATCCAAAAAAAGTAGCCCGCTATACGGACGCAAAAAAAGCAAAACTATTAAAAGACGCGGGAATTGTCAGAAACCGGTTAAAAATCGAGGCGTCAATAAATAACGCAAAGCATTTTCTAAAAATCCAAAAAGAGTTCGGCAGTTTTTCTGATTATATTTGGAGTTTTACCAAAGGAAAGCCTGTTGTTGGAAAATGGAAATCCATTAAAGAGATACCTCCCAGAACAGAACTATCAGACGAGATTTCGCTTGATATGAAAAAAAGAGGCTTTAAATTTCTTGGAAGCGTAATCATTTATTCTCATTTACAGGCGACAGGAATAATAAACGACCACCTGACAGGTTGTTTTCGCTATAAAGAAATAAAAAATAAAAAGTAAAAAACTAGAGCTTTTTCCCAAACTAAAAATTTTTGCTTGATTTCAGGGAATAAAGCAATTATAATCATGTAATGAAAACCATAATATTATACGCTACCAAACATGGAGCAGCGCAGGAAATAGCCCAAAAGATCGCCGACAAATTTGACGGCTCTATTATTCACAATCTTAAACAGAGCTTCCCCTCTTTATCTGATTTTGACTGTATAATTCTTGGAAGCTCTGTTTACGCCGGCAGTATACGAAGCGAAGCGAAAGCATTCTTAAGAAAAAATGAAAATATTTTACTGGAAAAATCATTCGGCATTTTTTTATGCGGTATCGGCAAGGACGGAGAAAAATCTTACCTTGATTCAAATTTCAGCGAAGCTCTTCTTTCAAAAGCCAAAGCAAAAAGTTTTTTGGGAGGCATCTTTGATCCCAAAAAAGCAAATGGTTTTGAACGCTTTATAATAAAAATTGTTACAAAGAGTTCCGGGTATATAAACATTATCGATGAAAAAATGATAAATCAATTTGCAGACGCAATGAAAACATAAATATCAATATTAATATTCGGTTAAAGTTTATATAACCTTAGAGAAAGCGTCATTGCAGGCGTGTTAACTTCGATTTTATGCCTGTTAAAATCTCTTGACGGATAGCCTCTTCCCGAATAATTCGTAATCGTAAACAGCTCCCTTGGAATACCCAAAAAATTGGAATCAAGCTGTTCGTTATTATTGGCGTCCTGAAACGCGACAATTACATACTCGCCGTACGGTATCGTTAGCACATGGTTTAAAACAGTCCCGGCGCTTGCAAGATGCACTACAATTGACGGCTGCTCTCTTCTAAAATCATCAGCATTTGGAAAAACGATTATATAAACAATACCGTTATTAACAGCTGCATTTGTTATCTCTATGGAAACAACAGACTCGTTCGCTGATAAAACATCCTGCGCGGCAATATTCAAAAAAAGAAATAAAATAAAAACCGGCACTGCGGCTGTATTTTTAAAATAATTAATAAAAAATATCATTAAACTACTCATTCGATTCTCCAGTTGCCTTCGCTTAGAATATATCTTCCGGCTCTGCGTCCGTTACTTGCGTAAAAAGCGTCAAAGTTGGTAGCCGTAGTATAAAGAATGTTTCCGCTTACATCGGCATAGATGATATTTCCCCTTATGCGTCCATCTGATGATCTCGCGTCAAAAGCGCGGTTTCCAAGTCTTTCCAAAGAAGCGGGGATCGTAACGCTTGAAATAAAATTATTATAAAAGGCACCGTCCCTTATTGTTGTAACCCCGGAACCGACAGCCACATTCCTAAGGCTGTTGCCAGAAAAAGCACCCTCTCCAATTGTTGTAACGCTTGGCGGAAATTCGACTTCTCTTAATTTATTGCTGAAAAAAGCGTAATCATCGATAACCGTGACCGAAGCCGGAAGGGTAATTGAATCGATTTTATTATTGGAAAACGCTCCTTTGCCGATTGTAACAATGCCGGATCCAAGTGAAACGGCTGTTAATCTATTGCTTGTAAAAGCTCCCCTCCCGACACTGGTAACGCTGTTTCCTATTGTTACAGTTTCTAGCCTGTTATAGGCAAAAGCGCCGTCGCCAATCGATGTAACGGAATCCGGGATCGATACTTCCCTTAAACCTTTGCCGATAAAAGCGCTGTCGCCGATTACGGTAACATTTTTTCCGTCTATAGTTGCCGGTATATTTAATGTGTTGGCTCTCCCTGTGGAGCCTGTGATTGTTAAGCCTGTATTATTGTCTTCTACGGTTATACGTAAACCAGCGTCAGCGAAAAGAGAAGCGGCGCAAAGAAATAACGGCAAAATTGAGAGTTTTTTCATTATATTAATTATAATCCTGCCGGTATTGCCAATACAAGGGAAATCAATATATTTTTACATAAAAAAAAACCAACACGGCGTTTAATTTTACACAAAGGATTTCTTTTTAAAGCTAAATAATTGTGCATAATTAAACGTCATGTTGGGATTGAATCATGGGCAGTACAAGACTCGAACTTGTGACCCCCAGCGTGTCGAGCTGGTGCTCTAACCAACTGAGCTAACTGCCCAAATCCAACGCTCAATTTCACAAAGAATTACCGGTAAAAGGTGAATCAATGTAAAATTGAGCGCTGGTCTGGGTCTTGTTTATTTGTTACTTTACTCTTTCGCGAATAGCGACGTTTACTTCGATCTTAATATTCGGTCCCATTTCCATCGGTACAATGAGAGCTTCCACCTCACCAAGATTTGTGGATACTTCCATATTGTCACCGGTGAATAAAGCCGGAGGAGTAAGGTCAAACTTAAAGCCAAGATCGTGCAGCTTTGTTACAGCCTGAGCGGTAATCATATTCGCAAGCTCCTGAATGGTCGCCTTTGCAAGCTCGTCAAAAGCTGTAAATTTTTCCCCATTCATCAAGCCAGCGACATGTAAAGCAGTGTCTTTTGTCATATCAAAAAGAACACGTCCTTCAACATCACCGGCAAGACCGACAAGGGCTGCTACGCCCATGATGGACATTGAAGTAGGTTTAAGGTAGATCTCACCTCGTTTCACGTCTGAATTCAACACCTCTTTAAGTACACTAAAAGCGGATTCTACAAAGGGGTTGATATACTCAACTCTCATAATACACTCCTTACATCATATCTTTTGTCTAATCGATCAATCATCCAGCCATCTTTCACATTAAACTATGTACATCTTGCGATGTATATCGCAGTGTACATCGCAAGATGTACATCAAGCGCTGTACATAAAAGCTGATACCGGATCATCCGCTACAGCCTGCCATACACCGCCTGTAAGTTCCTCATTTCTGCCCAAAATGATGATTCCACGGTCTTTCATCTTCTCCGTAAAATCTTCCATAAGCTTTGTCTGGTCCTGCTGCGGCAGGTAGGAGATAATATCTCTCACCAGAATATAGTCAACATCAGGCACGGTGTTCTCATGAGTTATATCATGATATTCAAAAATAATCGAGTCCTTTATGGCCTGACTAAATGAATAACCGCTTGAACCTCTTACCATAAAAGACCTGCAATATTCAGGCACATTTTCAAGCTCAAAGGTCATGTTCGGCGCCTGTGAAATAAGCATGATATCATTATCATTTGCCCAAATCTTTATATTGGCTTCCGGATACCTGGACTTTAGTATACACGCAAATGAATAAGTTTCATAGCCCTTTCCGCAGCCAACATTCCAAATATTAAGACTTACCGCCTTTTTATCCGGCAGAATCTTCTTAACAGAAGCGGCGTAAGAATCCGACCAGAAATCACCCGTACACGGCGATGTGAAGCTGTCAAGGAACTCGTCAGCCTCCGAAGCGCTCCTTATCTGCAAACTTTCGCCTGACCTGCCTGTACTCCATTCGGAGAAGCGTTTACGCAGCCATCTTTCATTTATGCCGGAAGCGGTAAAGCGCCTAAGAGCTGCCAGGCTTTCCTGCAAAAAACCGATAGCTGAATCCGCGGCGGCGCGTTGAACTGCAGCCTGATCTCCTGTAGGCGGCGGCGGAACATAAAATTCGCCGTCTCCAACCGAAGATCGTGATTTTTTATCATCATCGGAAACTGTAAATATACGAATAACATCCAGAATAATATAAAGATCACCCTGTTTCTCGACAACGCCGTTAATAAATTTAATGTTAATATCGCCGAAGATCGGGTGAGGCGGCTGGATTTGCTCTTTATTAATGCCGACTACCTTGTCAATCTTGTCCACGATTGTTCCGTAAACCTGATCATTAATGTGCAGAATAAGCATGTTTTCCAGGGTGTCTTTTTTACGATCCAAAGGCAGATGGAAAAAGTTTCTAAGATCGATAATCGGGATGATATCACCGCGAAGGTTATATACGCCCCGGACATAAGAAGCGGCGTTCGGCACATAGGTAAATTTATCAGCTTTCGCGATTTCCTTTACGTTCATGATATCTACGCCGTAATCTTTTCCGGAAAGCGAAAAAGTAACCATCTTAAAGTCTACGTTATCAGCCCTTTCTTTTTGTTCCTGCAGGTCAGCGTTAACCTGTTCTAAATCTTTTACTATCGCGTTTGTTGCCATATATTACCTGCCGCCTGTTGAAGCTTCGCGGATTCGGCGCTGCTCCATTTCTTTTTTAAGACCCAGATCCAGAAGCTGGCTTACGTCTATAATCAGAGATACCGATCCGTCTCCCAATATTGAAGCGCCGGCAATTCCCGGAGAATTGGTAAATTGATCGCGAAGCGGCTTAATTACTACATCTTCTTCGCCGATGAGGCTGTCAACCATGAAGCCCATCTTTTTCTCCGCCGTTCCTACAATTACAATGAAGTGATAATCCTGCTGTTCCTCTGTTTTTATGCCAAACAGGCGATTGAGCCGCAGAAGAGAAATAACATCGCTTCGGATATTGAACACTTCGTAGTTGTCAATCATTTTGATTTCTTCCGGTTTGATTCTTAAACTTTCAATAACNGAAGTAATCGGGATGGAGTAAATTTCCGTTCCTACACGTACAAGCAAGCCCTGAATAATCGCCAATGTAAGAGGCAGTTTGATAACAAACTTGGTTCCCTTACCATGCTCTGATTGGACTGTTACAGTACCGTTAAGGTCGGAAATCTGGCGGCGTACAACGTCAAGACCAACGCCGCGTCCTGAAATGCTTGTAATCTGTTTCGCTGTCGAGAAGCCGGGTTCAAAAATCAGGTTAAATGCTTCGACATCGGTGAGAACTTTATTCGGGCTTATGATGCCGCGCTCAACTGCCTTCGCCTTAACAGCGTCAACATCGATACCTTTGCCGTCGTCGCCGATTTCGATAACAATCATGTTACCTTCGTTGGCGGCTTTAAGAAGAACAGTGCCCTCTTCCGGCTTACCGGCGGCGCGCCTGTCTTCCAGCGATTCAATACCATGGTCTATCGAGTTACGAACCGAGTGCATAATAGGATCGAGAAGATCGTCAACAACGGTTTTATCAAGTTCTGTGTCTTCACCTTCGATAACCAGATTGATTTTTTTACCAAGTGATTTGGAAAGGTCACGGACAAGACGCGGGAACCGGCTGAAAATCTGACTGATGGGAACCATGCGGATGCGCATGACGCCTTCCTGAAGCTCCCCTGTAATACGTCCCAGGTTCTGCGATGTTGAGCGGAACTTTGCAATACTGCCTTTGAAAGCTGTCTCGAAGCCGTCAAACATTGTGAAAATATCACCGTATGTATCGTTGATGTCCTTGCGGATATCTTTGATGGATTTTCCTTCCTGAATACTGTCAAGGTAGTTGGGAAGATTGTCAAAAAGGCTTTTAATTTTATCGCGGTACTGACCTTCGATATCACGAAGCTGATTAGTAAGTACGTTAAAATGCATATTGATCTGGTTAAAAGTCGCTTTGGTAATAACTGTTTCGGAAACAAGATTTAAAAGATCGTCAATGCGTTTTGAATCAACGCGAAGAATTGAACCGGCTTCCTTACCGGCTTTCTTGGCGTCTTCGGAAGCGCTGGCGCTCTGCTTGTTCTCATGTTTGACTTCACCTTCGGCATTCTTTGCCGGAGCCGCCGCTGCAGCTGCGGGAGCCGCCGCCGGCGCTGCTGCCGGAGCCGGTGCCGGTTTTGGAGCTGCTGGATGTTCGTCATGTTTGGTAAGAGCATCGATATTTACAACGTCAGCGCTAAGACTTACATCCGGCATAATAACTGATTTTTTTAATTTTTCAGGATTTTCATTGGAAGCGATATAATATTCAACAACAGGGAAAAAGTTATCGGCGTAAAGCTGATCAAAATCAGGAACGGTTCTTAAAACAGTTCCTTCGCTTTTTAAAACAGCGTAAACCTGAATACCGCCGACAGTGTTCATAAGGCTTGATTCATCAAAATTAACGGAAACCCTGTAAATCGGCATTCCGCCGTCAACAGATTCTTTTAATTCCAAAAGGTCGTGTTCGTTAAGACCGCCAGCCGAAGCTGCCGCCTTTGGAGCGGGAGCCGCTGCTGCCGGAGCCGGTTTTGGAGCCGGAGCCGCTTTCTTTGCCGGAGCCGCATTAGCGCCCATTAATGCTTTAAGTCTGTTCTCTATTTCGGAAGTGTCCTCTTCATATACAGAACCACCCATGCGTTCATCAAGCATTGCTTTAATGACATCTATGGCTCTGAGAAGAGTATCTACAACATCTTCATTCACAGAGATTTGACCTCCGCGAATAGCGTCAAAAACGTCTTCTACAAGATGCGTAAAATGAGAGAGCTCCATCATTTCAACTGTAGCCGACCCGCCTTTTAAAGTGTGAGCCGCGCGAAAAATTTCGTCAACAGCATCTTTATTGGCGCCTTCCTTTTCAAGTACCAGAACATTTTGTTCTAAAGTATCTACTTGCATTTGAGCCTCGCTGAAAAAGTCCTTGAGGAGTTCTTCATTATTGGGATCAAGATAATCACTCATACTTTAAAATATCTTATAAAAATGCCATAAAGTCAAGATAGTAAATCGATAAATATAGGAGATTTTACTCCAAAAATTAAAAAAATAGCCATTATCTAATATTCAGTTAATTGAAAAAAGCATATTCTTCCGCTATAATTGACCGATGAATACCCCTCTTTCAGAGCTCGAAATTATCCTCCGTTTGGTGCTTGCCTTCGCCGCCGGCTTTATAATCGGGTTGGAACGCTCAAGCCGCCATCAGGTTGCAGGGCTTCGCACACATGTACTCATTTGTTTGGGTTCATCCTGCCTTATGCTTCTGTCAATTTGGCTGCCTCAGCAAATAGGTTCAGGCGATCCCGGGAGAATTGCGGCTCAGGTTGTAGCTGGAATGGGCTTTTTGGGAGCGGGCGCCATAATTAAACTTGGCAATAATATAAGGGGTCTTACAACGGCAGCCTCGCTTTGGCTTACAGCGGCAATCGGTCTTACTATAGGCGCCGGAATGTTAATCGCCGCGGCAGCCGTAATAATCCTCGCTCTTATCACATTAATATTTATGCATTTCCTCGAAAGAAAAATTTTCCCCGAAGATAACTGGAAAAAAGAAACTCCTGAAAAGGAGAATTAATGAACGCGAAACATCTGACTGTAAGCGAATTAACAGAACAAATTCGCCTAAGCCTCGAAGGCTCTTTTTCTACTATCTGCGTTGAGGGAGAAATTTCAAATTGCAGACCCGCAAGTTCCGGGCATTTATATTTTAGCCTAAAAGACTCCGGCGCGAAAATTGACGCCGTGATGTTCAAGAACAGACTACGCTCTTTAACATTTGAACCAAAAGACGGAATGTTATTGCGCGTCCGCGGAAGTTTGTCCGTTTACGCTCCAAGAGGAACATACTCGATTGTATGCGAAGAAATGGAAATCGCGGGAGCGGGCGAAATCCTTGCCATGCTTGAAAAAAGAAAACAAAAACTCGCTTTACAGGGATTGTTTGACAGCGAAAAAAAGAAAAGTCTGCCCCGCTTCCCTTCTGTTGTCGGCGTTGTAAGTTCTCCAACGGGAGCCGCTGTCCGTGACATATTAAATATTCTACAAAGACGCGCGTCAGGATTAAAAGTAATTGTTTTACCCGCTCCTGTTCAGGGCGAAGAAGCCGCATCAATAATTGCCGCAAGAATTAAACAGGCTAACCAGTGGAAACTCGCGGATGTATTAATCGTAGGAAGAGGCGGAGGATCGCTTGAAGACCTTTTGGCGTTTTCGGAAGAAGAAGTTGTCCGCGCTGTCGCTGAATCCGACATCCCTGTTGTAAGCGCAGTAGGGCATGAGATTGACTGGGCTCTCTGCGATTTTGCCGCGGACTTAAGGGCGCCGACTCCTTCTGCCGCGGCTGAGCTTGTAAGCGAAAATTTAACGGCAGTATTTGATACCATAAAAATGATATCACGGGATTTAACGCACTCCATGCGGACAAAACTTGAGAAAGCCCGCCTCCTTTTAAAACCTTTTGATCTTCAGGATATGGAGTACCGCATAAGGTCAATTTTACAGCCGCGGCTAATCCGCCTGGACGACGCCAAAGATTCATTGATTACATCCATATCCGAAAAACACGCACGGTTAAAAAACAGAATAGAGCTTGCCTCTGCCGTAATAAACGCTGGAAGCCCGTTAGCTGCAATGGAAAGGGGTTTTTCCGTGGTAACGGACGAAAAGGGTAAAGTAATAAGAAATTCGGCGGGCGTAAAAAAAGGCGATACGCTTTTTATAAGGCCGCTAAAGGGTCAAATAGAAGCGACTGCGGATAAAATAACATAAAAATTTTTAAGGAGATTATATGGCAAAAAAGACAGCGGCAGCGCCTGTAAAGAGCGGCGGCGCCAAAAGTTTTGAAGAACGTCTTGAGCGTCTTGAAACACTGGGTGAAAAAATCCGAAAAACAGATATTCCTCTTGATGAAGCGCTAGCCGCTTTTGAGGAAGGCATACGTCTTGCCCAGGCGCTTGAAAGCGAGCTTGAAAAAATAGAAAACCGTATTGAAGTTCTTATGAACTCTACGCAGGCGCCTGTGAGCGAATCGCCTGAGCTTGAGCTGTTTAACGCGGAAGAATAACATGGCAAGCGTGAGGGTTTTACCGCCTGAGGAAGCAAAGCGTATTGCCGCAGGAGAAGTCATTGAGCGTCCGTGCGCCCTTGTGCGGGAATTTTTGGATAACGCTATTGATTCAGGCGGCTTAAATATCGATGTGAGCGTGGAAGAAGGCGGGTGTAAAAAAGTCGAAGTTTCTGATGACGGCGGCGGAATGAACCGCGAAGACCTGGAATTATGCCATTTGGCTCACGCTACAAGTAAAATACGCTGTCTTGACGATCTAAACACAAGCACAACGCTTGGTTTTAGGGGAGAGGCTCTCGCTGCGGCTTCGGCGGTTTCACGTTTACAGATTGTTACAAGCGCAGATGGAAGAGAAGCGTGGCTCCTTGAAACAGGACCAGGCGAAAATTATCCGCCGAAAATAACGCAGACAAGACGAACACAGGGCACAACAGTCCGTGCCTGCAATCTTTTTGAAACAATCCCAGCTAGAAAAAGATTTTTAAAAAGAGAAGGAAGCGAAGGCGCTCTTTGCCGCCAGATTTTTATTGATAAAGCGCTTTCTTTTAACGAAATTAATTTTCGTTATTTAAGCGAAGGAAAATTAAAAGATTTTTTACCGGCAGTATCATCAAAAAGAAAACGTTTCGCCGCCGCAGTTCTAAACACAGGCGAAGAAGAATTCCTTGGGGAAATAAATGTCTTAGGAGACGGCTTTACGGCGGCAATTGTAATAGGCGGTCCTGATCTTTTCAGAAACGACAGAAGGCAGCTTTTTATTTTCGCGAACGGCAGAAGAATAAACGATTATTCGCTGATTCAGGCGGTTGAATACGGTTCTCAAGGATGGTTTCCAAACGGGACTCATCCAATAGGAGCGGTTTTTATAGAGATTGATCCGTCTCTTGCGGACTTTAACATTCACCCCGCGAAACGCGAGGCGCGCTTTAGGGACGCAGGCGCTTTACACAGCGCGATATCAGCCGGAGTAAAGACATTTTTTCACAGAAAAGAAACAGCAAGAATATCAAAGCTAAGCGAAGAAGATTCGCGCGAGGACACGAAAACACAGAGGACACAAAGGGAAGAAAAGAAAGAAGGCGAATCATTTTTTTCTTTTACCAATAATTTAATTGAGCGAAACCAGATTACGCGCGAGAAGATCTCGAATCACAGCTTTGCGCCTTTGTGTCTTTGTGAGAAGTCTTCCGGCGGAGATATAAAATTTACAGGAAGGCTTTTTAATCTCTTTATTCTGATTGAATACAACGAAAAGTTATACATCATTGACCAGCACGCGGCTCATGAGCGTATTCTTTACGACAAATTTTTAAGTGAGCCTGTGCCAAAACAGGAATTGCTTTCGCCTATTCCTTTTACTACAGACAGTGAAGAAGAAGACAATTTCCTTATGGCAAAGAGCGAAGAACTATCCTGTCTTGGCGTTGATATAATAAAAGACGAAAGCGGCAACGGCTGGCGGATCGAAGCGCTCCCGGCGGATTGGCGAATGGGCGACGGCGCCACCGTTAAAGAAATCCTTGAGCTTAGGACGGCAGGAGAGAACATGGCGAAAAGGTGGGCTGCTACTCTCTGCTGCCGCGCCGCAATAAAAGACGGCGATTATCCTGATGATGAAACGGCGTTCGCGCTTGGAAAAGAAGCGTTAAATCTTCCCGACCCAAGATGCCCCCACGGCCGTCCAATCTGGACAGAAATAAGCCGTGAAGCGCTATTTAAAGCCGTTAAAAGAAATTAAACTGATATGGCTTTCTTAAAACATTATTTTATCTAAATCTAAAGCATAATAATTTTTTGCGCCATTAATTTAGCGAGATAAAATCTTGATTCCATATCCTCACCGTTATTGCCAAGAAAAGTCTGAAACTCTGCGGAGAATGATTCAGGCAATATTGAAAGTTCGCTTACCTGCTTAAAATAAGCGCGGTGAGACGGCTCAAAACGTTTATTAATGCAAAAAAGCGACAAGCATGCTGTTTTTATAAAACCGGCTGACGCGATAAGATAATGAAACTTGTCACCCTGAAAACAGGCGGCTCCCAAATCCGACAAAAAGTGTTCCATTTTTGACTGAACGGCGCTTCGCATCCCGTTCCAGAATTGGCCGCTTAAATTTTCCAGATTTTTTCTTACATCGTGTATCCAGTTTGAACGTGAGAAAACAATATTGCAGTTTGCGAGCCTGTAAAAACCATAAGTACCCGAATCTTTTATAAACCACAATGAATCATTATCAGAGCTCGCGATTTTTACAAGCTCATCGATTTTTGACGTCTTTTTAAATTCGAGGCGCACCGGAATATCGCCGATAAGAAAGCGGTCTTTTTCGCTCTGTCCCGAGCTTTCAAAAGCGGCGACATCATCGCCGTAGAGACTGCATCTTTCGTCTGGTCCCGGAAGCGGTTTTGAATAGAAAATGTCCAAAATTAGCGCGAAATACGGATCTAATGTATCGGGCAAAGCGGCTTCGTTTAGAGTAATACACTCTACGCCCTTCCATGCCGAACATATTTCTGTAAATCGATCTACAAGTATTTTTGTCTTATATTTCATAGCAATCCCCTCTATAATGATTATAGCATGAGAATTAAAATATGAAAACATTTAAAAAAAGCGCGTCCTGTTTTCTGGTTATTGTTCCGCACCGTGATATACGAGTAAGGCTAAAAAAATACAGCGATGAGCTTTATAAAAATGGACTAAAAAATGTATATGATTTTCCCAGAGTTGCCCCTGTCGCCTCTCTTTTTATGCCTTTAAGCCCAGACGAGCTAAAACATATCGCTTACTCGCTAAGAAAAGCCGCAGGCGAAAATAAAATAACAGCCGAAAAAACAGCGCTAACAAGTTTTAAATATAAATCTGTTACAGAAGAAACCGAAGAAGACTTGCTCCTTATTGGCCATGAAATTAACATCCCGATACCGGACGGCATATTTAATACATGTAAAAAAAAGATAAAAAGTCTTTTCTCCCCCGCAATAATTGGAACCTGTTTAATGCCAAAAACTAAAGAGCGCCATGCTCCTTTGCCGCAAACCGGCGGTTTACCTGCAGTCGAGCCTATTCCTTCGTTTAGAGCAGCCGCGATAGCCAACATGTACTGGCTGCCAATACAGGAAAATAACGAAACCGCGTTTAAATGGAAAATAGATAAACTTGTCTGGCTTCCAAAACAGATTAAAAATTAGTTATTTAATAAATAACCCGATAAGCCCGGTACTCAGCCAGGGAATATACGTTACCAAAAGCACAACAACAAGCCTTACGAGGAGGAATGGAGCGACATACCGGCATATCTCTACAAACGGTTTTTGGAAACGGTAAGAAGACAGGAATAAATTAAGCCCGACAGGAGGCGTAATATACCCTACTTCAAGATTGACAAGAAAAATAATTCCCATATGCACAGGATCTATACCGTAAATTTCTATCAGCGGAACAAGGAGAGGAAGCACGATCAAAATGGCGGAGAACATATCCAGGAACAAGCCTATCAATAAAAGCGCGCCGTTTAAAATCAAAAGGAAAGTAAATTTGGAAGAAATTGTTTCGTGCATCCAGGCTGCGACATTCGCGGGCGCTTTTGTAAAAACAATAAAAGAAGAAAACGCGTTTGCAAGGGCGAGGATTAAAAGAACGCCTCCGATAATCGGAATCGCCTTATCGAATATTTTTTTGATTTCTGTAATTTTAATATCACGGTGAATAAAAATTTCTACAATAAAAATATATAAAACAGCGGCGGCTCCAAGCTGAGTTAAATCCAAAATACCCGAAAAATACGCGAAAATAAGAAAGAAAGGAAGCAGTATTTCCAGACTTGAATCTTTAAGGGAAAGAAGCGCTTTTTTAAGCTCGAATTTTTCCACAGGAATTTTTATCTTTATGGAAATAACGATACCGAAGATCGCCATCGCTATTACAAGTATAATACCGGGAATAATTCCGCCCAAAAATAAATGGCGGATATCAACAAGCAAAACGGTTCCTACAAGGATTAAAGGAAGACTGGGCGGAAAAAGCAAACCAATGCTTCCGACAGACGTTAAAAGCCCGATTGAAAATTTCTGCGGATACTTTAAGTGTTCGCTGAGTATCGCGTATAAAATGCCGCCAAGAGCGAGAATCGTAACGCCTGACGCTCCTGTAAAAGAAGTAAAAAAAGCGCAGATAATAACCGAAACAATAATGATTCCGCCGGGAAGCCAGCTAAAAAAGTTTCGGAAAGTGTTTACAAGCCTCTCTCCCGCTTTGCTTTCAGACAGCATAAAGCCAACAAGAGCGAAAAGCGGAATCGCGATTATTTTATCATTTGTTAATCCTGAGTAAATGTTATTGGCGACAGTATCCATTACGCCGTCTATAACAAGGAAAGGATCAGGATCCGAGACCTGCAATAAAAGAAGAGAGAGCCCGCCAAGAACTATAAAAAGAGGTGTTCCGGCAAGAGCTGTAAGAATTAAAAAGACAACAAGCGGAATTTTTAAGAACGATATAACATCGTAGTATTTAAACAAAATACTTGTTACTATGCTGTCTCCGCATCCTTCAACTTCATAACAGGGAGAAGCCAATGTACATTCTTCTATNGATCCGCAGACAGCGGAAACGGGAAAATCAAAACCCCATATTATTTTTGCNATAACGGGAAACGAAGCGATCAATCCAAGAAGTACGGCTCCCAGGGGNATAATTATTTTCCAGCCTGTAAGCCTTGTCCTTCGTACAAAACGCGTAGTCATAATTAGAAAGGCAATCGGAATGATCGAGGCNANAAGCCGTTTGGGAATGAAACCTACCATGCCGGCAGCAAGACCCCTTGTAATAAAAGAGACCGAGCTTACAGCGATTACTACAGCGACAAAAGCGGAAATAATATTACAGAATATTTTGATTCTTTCCCTGATCGGACCTTCAGGGATATACTGTACAAGAGAAATGGCAAGATGAGACTCGTTTCTTGTACAAATCATTCCGGCAGAAACCGCCGAGAACAAAAGAAAATGCACAATAAAAGCTGAAGAAGAAGGAATTGGGGTTATTAAATTCGCGGCTAACTCCAATAACGGAAAAACAGCCAATAAAACCAATGCTGAAACGCAAAAAACATCTTCGATAAAGTACAGAGCAGATTTTACTCCGGGCTTTTTTTCCGCTATAACTTCCGGCGCCACTTTTTACTGTCTCCTTCTAAACTCGGTAAGAATTTCATTTATCCGGTTATAATAATCTCTGTTAAAAATAGAATTGGCGCCTCCGACAAGCCTGTTTTCAAATCTTGCGGTATCATCAAACCATACCTGTTTCTGCGCAGGGGTAAGTTCGTTTATTTTAAGTCCGTGCCTTACCATTGTGGAAACTGCTTCCGATTCAAGCTGCGCTATGGAGCTTTCGATCTCTCTTTCCAAAGTTTTACATACTTCCATAAGAGCGGGTCTGAATCTTTCAGGGATTCTCCGCCATGTAACTTCATTCATTAATATGCCGCCCATAAAAGGAGAGACGTTAATGGAGGACATGTTATTNGCGATGCCGAACATCTGGCTTCCGGCNGCNAAAATCGGGCTCATGTAAGCCGCGTCAATTCTGTTGCTCTGAAAGGCGAGAAGAACTTCTGTAAGATTGACAGGCACCATCTGATAATTTAAAAGCCTGAAAGCCTGAAGGATATGCTGATCGTCCGGGGTCGTCCCCATCCTCAATCTTCTTAAATCATCCGGCGTGGTGATCGGCATCCTTGTAAATATTTTAATCCATCCCGCGCGCGCCCATGCAAGAGTTATAAAACCATTCTGTTGTATCCTCGCGTCAAGGTCAGGTTTTAATCTTCCCAGAACAGCATCAAGTTCCGCGTCATTTCTTATAAGGAAAGGATAGCTTATCGACATTAATTCAGGAGTAACGGAATTAAGACCCAGGGAGGAAAAAACTGCCGCCTGAATCTGATTGCTTCTTAACAAAGCCAAAACCTGCGCTTCATCTCCGGCTGTTCCGCCGTGAAACACATTCACAATGATTTGTCCGTTGGTTACTCTGGAAAACTCGGAAGCCAGGCGGTTTATTGCCTGCCCCCACGGCGTATTTTCCGGGACAAGAGACGCAAGCCTTATGGTCATTGTCCTTTGAGCGAAAAGCGGGGAAATTAAAAGAAAAAATATCAATGTAAACAAAACTCTATTTTTCATATACTCTCCTTAATTTTTTTTACCAGTCATTATCATCCCAATCATCCCAGTCGTCACCCCCCAGCAGCAGGAAAAATTGAGACGCGGAATTTAGAAGGAAGCGTGCCTTGCGCTGTGAAATAATATTTATAAGCCGTATCGATGGATTTTCCTCTACATCGATCGCAAGGGCTTTCTCCAGCATTTCTTTAAATTTATCATAATTCTGCGCGGGAATACAAACTGTCTGGGCGTAGGCGACATAAGTGCCTGCGGAAAGCCCCTTTGTTTTTTCCAAAGCTCTCTGGAAATGAACCTCTATTTTTTCCGGATCGCCGCCCATGCCTGCCGGAACCGACGCGTGAAACATTAAAAGAAGCTCGTCAAGGGCTCCGTGATTGTAGTCAGGATCAAGCTCGTACGCTCTTTCGGCAAGGGAGTAGAATTCCATCAATCTTAAACCCAGATCAAGATCAAAGGGATTTAAAGCGAAAGCTGATAACCCTGCCGCTGTAGACCAGTATAAAGCAGGTACGTCTTCTTTTTTCATTTTCGCGAGTATGTCCGCAAGGCGGTTATTGGCAAAGGCGTTTGAAAAACCCGGGTATTTTAATTCGAGTCCCCGGTAAAGAAGATTAAGTCCTCTTAGGTACATTACTCTTGCCCGTTCAATGGCTGCCTGGCGTTCCGCAAGCCTTGAGATCGGATACATTTCCGCAGGCCCCTGAATAAAGGCATTCGCGTACATAACGAACATCGAACCTGTTGTGTTTATAAGCCCCTGATGCGTGGGATTTTGAGAAAGCAGGGATTCATACATTTTGATGGCAAATGGAATGGCGTCTCCGACAAGCTGAGGATCAGGATCACCTGTAAAAACATCAGCGCTGCCCTCGCCTGTAAGAGCATCCGCGACCATGTTCATCGCCATTTTATTAATTGAACACGAGACGGAAAGAAGGCACGAAAAAACTAAAATTGTTATAAAACTTGAAATCGTCTTCATTGCTATGTAAATTATAACAAAAAAACAAATAAAAAAAAGGGGGAAAGGAAAAAAAATCAGGAATGAGGAATTTAGGAAAAAGAGGTTAGGAGCAGGAAACAGGGATTACCCCGTAAATCCCCAACTCCTAACTTTCTTTACTCCCTAATTGCCGATTACGGCTCTTATATCTTTTTTAATGGCTTCCAGCTTGCGTCCCGCTTCGTCTTTGGCGGCAGCAAGTCCCGCGGAGCCGACCTCTGCGCAGCAAGTAGCGTAGAATTTAATTTTGGGCTCTGTACCGCTTGGGCGGGCGCTTACTATTGTGCCGTCCGACAGGAAAAATTGAAGCACATCGCTTGGAACAAGTCCGTCGGCGCCGTTTTTGATATCCCTTACTTTGGTTATCTCTATGCCGCCAAGCGTCTTTGGAGGATTTTTACGGTATTCTTCCATAATGCCGTTCATGATTGAAGGACCGTCCGGTCCCTGGAAATACTTGGAAATGCCGAATTCCAGCCAATAACCGCAGATGGCGTAAAGTTCATCAAGGCGGTCAAGGAGAGTTTTTCCAAGACTTCGCCAGTAAAGAGTCATTTCCGCTGTCAGGGCTGCCGCAGAAATTCCGTCTTTATCACGGACTTCCGTTTCTACAAGATAACCGTAGCTTTCCTCTGTGCCGAATACAAAGCTTCTTGGGCCGCTTTGCCCAAAGACAGCCTCGCCGTTTTCCCATTTGCGCATAACGTCAGCTATCCACTTAAATCCTGTAAGACACTCGATACAGTCAACGCCGTAATGCTTTGCTACTTTTCTTTGCATTCCGGTAGTGACGATTGTATTTACCATCGCCGCGTCTTTTGGAAGTTTACCCTGCTCTTTTAAGGAAAGGAAAATATAGTCGCCAAGAAGAACGCCCATTTGATTGCCGGTAACCAGCGCAAAGCCGCCTGATTTATCGGGAACCGCTACACCGAAACGATCAGCATCCGGGTCTGTCGCCATGACTACATCGGCTTTTTCCTTTGTTCCAAGTTTAATCGCCATGTCAAGAGCGGCGGCTTCCTCAGGGTTTGGAAAAGAAACTGTCGGGAAAGCGCCGTCGCCTTCACGCTGCTCCGGAACTGTAATTACTTTTAAGCCGAGGTCACCCAAAACTTTTTCTACATGCATGGCGCCGGTTCCGTGAAGAGGAGTAAAAACAATTTTTACCTCTCCTGCTTTTTCTTTTATAAGCTGAGGTCTAAAGAGGCGCGATTTTATCATCGCGTGAAACGGCTCATCCACTTCCTTGTCGATTATTACAAGGAGCCCTTTATCCAACGCTTCTTTTTTTGGAATTTCTTTAATGTCTGTAACAGCGTTTACTTCATCGATTACGCCTGTATCATGAGGAGGCACAATCTGCGAGCCGTCATTCCAGTACGCCTTGTAGCCGTTGTACTGCGGAGGATTGTGGCTTGCGGTAACAACTATGCCTGTGTCGCAGCCAAAATGGCGGATTGCGTAAGACAGCTCCGGAGTCGGCCTTAAACCGGAAAAAAGATATGTCTTAATGCCGTTAGCTGCAAATATCAAAGCGGCGGCTTCCGCGAATTCCGCAGAATAGCGCCTTGAATCATAAGCGATAGCCGCTTTTAATAAACCTTCCTTCGATTTTTGGGGAAATGTTTTAATTAGATATGTCGCAAGCCCCTGTGTGGCGCTTTTTACGACAAATGTGTTCATGCGGTTAAAGCCGCCGCCGATTACTCCGCGAAGTCCGCCGGTGCCGAATTCAAGGTTTTGATAAAAACGATCGGAGAGTTCTTTTTGCGCCTCTTCGTCATTTTTAGCGATTAGTTTTTCTACTTCTCCCCTAAAATCGGAATCCTTCTCCTTTGCGATATACTCTTTCGCTTTCTCTAAAATCTCCGCCTTCATAACTAACTCCTTTTGGGTAAATAAATATTAAGTTTCTCGATAATTTCATTAAAATCAAGAGGCTTTCCGATATGATTATCCATTCCGGCTTCCAGGCATCTTTCGATGTCTTCGCGAAATACGTTAGCTGTCATGGCTATAATCCGTATTGATTTCGCCTGCGGAATATTAAGGGATCTAATCTTACGTGTTGCCTCATATCCGTCCATTTCCGGCATCTGTAAATCCATAAAAATAATTTCGTATTTATCGGGAGCTTCGGTGAACATCCGCAGAGCTTCCTTGCCGTTTTCCGCGCAGTCTACGCTTATACTCGTAGGTCCAAGCAAAGTAAGGACAATCTCGCGGTTTATTTCCACATCTTCAACAAGTAAAATGCTTCTGCCAAGGAAAAGTCCTTCAATATTTTTTTCTTCATGAACTTCATTGATCTTCTCATAATCAATTCCCAGCGCTTCGTTTAATATATTCGCTATGCTCGAAGGAAAAAGCGGTTTAGAAAGGAATTTGTCAACGCCTGAGGTTTTCGCCTCTTTTTCAACAACCGTCCATTCAGCGGCTGTTATCATGATAACAACCGATTTAACTGATTCATGATGCGCTTTTAATTCCGCCGTCAGCTGAATGCCGTCCATACCGGGCATCTTCCAGTCTACAAAATAAATATGGTAATGCCCGTTTTTCTCTACAAGCCTTATAGCTTCATCCCCGGAGTTAGCCGTATCGCAGGATACGTTAAACTCAGAGGCTATTTCCTTAAAGTAATCAAGAACATCCTGATCATCATCTACCGCCATAATACGGACATTTCTTAAATTGACATCAGGAGATAAAAGCCCCTGATACTGCGCAAGACCGCGCTGCATTTTTACGGTAAATAAAAAGGTTGATCCAAGCCCTATTTCGGAAACCATCCATATTGTGCCGCCCATAAGCTCCACAATACTTTTGGAAATCGGAAGACCCAGCCCTGTGCCGCCGTATTTTCGCGTGGTGCTTGTTTCCGCCTGTTCAAATGAAGTAAAGGCGCGTCTTTGCTGTTCGTCTGTCATTCCAATTCCGGTATCAGAGACAGAGATTTGAATGGTGCAGATGCTATCTTTTTCCTCGATAAATCTTGCGTCAAGATTGATAGATCCGTTCTCGGGAGTAAATTTAATCGCGTTGCTTAAAAGATTTGTAATAACCTGCGCAAAACGCTGATCGTCTCCAATCATTGTTTTTGGAATTTCCTTGTCGATATGCACTATAAGTTTCTGATGCTTTTCATCAACGCGGAAATTTACGACATTAACTATTCTCTGAAGCATTTTTTCAAAAACAAATTCCGAGGGAGAAAGATCAAATTTATTTGCTTCGATCTTTGACATATCAAGAATATCGTTAATTACGCCAAGGAGATGATTGCCCGCATCCTCAATTTTTGAAAAACAAAAATCCTTTCTTTCAACTTCTTTTGTTGATTTTCCGATTGTTGTCATGCCGATAATCGCGTTCATCGGCGTGCGGATTTCGTGGCTCATGTTGGCGAGAAACTGGCTCTTGTGTCTGCTTTCCCTGTCGGATTTGGATCTCGCGGCGTCAATGCGGATTAAAATCATTATAAGCGTGAATGCAAATATTACGCCAAGAATAATCAGGGTAGACGCCATATTGGTAAGATTTCTGTAAAACGGTCTTTCCGGCATCAGAAGCCCAAGATACCAGCCGTTATCAATTTTTCTTATAAACGCGACTGTCTGTTCTCCCTTCCAGTTTACAAGAGGATGCTCAACAATATCGTTTCCTCTTTTAAAATCATACAGCAAAAGAGAGAGGGGCAGCTCTGTATCGCTGACATGCTTGCCGATAAAATCTTTATTAGAATGCGCGATTATTATCAGATTCTGGTCTATTAAAAGCCCGTAGCCGCCCTGTTCATGAATTATATTTACAACATTTGAGCCAATATCATCGATACTTACATTCATGCCGACAATTCCCAGGCGATCATCATTGTCATCATGTATACATCGCGTTAATGTAATAACTTTTTTTCTTGTTAAATAACTTTCATAAGGGGTTGTTTCTACAACATGACCGCAGTTCTGCACGGCAGCCAGAAACCATATCCTTTCATGCGGATTATACTCAGGCGGCATATAACCATCGCTTGTAATAAAAACAGATTCTTTGCCGAATGCCTCAAAATACCCGAATATCGCGATGGAACTTAATATCCTGGAGTTGCCTGAATGAAGGTAGTCAACTATGTCCAGTATGTAATTGTTTATATCTTCGGCGCTGTCGCCGCGAAGGAGCATGCTTCGTATTGTCTGTGAAAAGCCCGAGACCATCATTCTTGGTTCAAGAAGGTCGGCGTTAACCTGCGATTTTACAAAAGTAAAAACACTCTCCGCGTTGCGAACCAGATTTTTATGGACAGTATCGCGTAAAAACAGATAACTTAATGAAACCATTGCCACAAAAACAAGTGCGGTAAATAATATCTGTATATATAATGGACGGCTCGGCAAAAATTTCATGGAATAAATAAATCTCCCTTACTATCAATACAAGTATACATTATACTATAATATAAGAAATAAGTCGATCAACTAAAAGGGCTTTTTGGAGGTTATAGTGTCTATATCGTTATTTGGAAGATCATTACTCACATTATTGGATTTTTCTCCAGATGAGATCCGGCATTTTCTGAAACTTTCACGCAAAGTTAAAAGTGAGGCGAAAAAAGGCAAGGTTCAAAGACGTTTTGAGGGTAAAACCCTTGCCATGTTATTCGAAAAGCGCTCTACCCGCACAAGATGCGCTTTTGAAACCGCTTTTGGAGAGGAAGGAGGACACCCTGTATTTCTTTCCACGGCGGACATCCAGCTTGGCGGCAAGGAATCGCTCGAAGATACAGCCAGAGTGCTGGGAAGGATGTTTAGCGCGATCCAGTTTAGGGGTTTTAAGCAGGAAACGGCACAAACTCTCGCCAAATATTCAGGTGTTCCGGTTTATAACGGACTTACAGACCTCTTCCACCCTACCCAGGCTTTGGCAGATTTTTTAACCCTGGAAGAAACTTTCGGCACTGTAGAAGGGAAAACCCTGTGTTACGCAGGTGACGGCCGCAACAATGTGGCGAGATCATTAATGGTAATAAGCGCGAAACTGGGCGCCAATTTTACAATTATTACTCCGCCTGAGTTAAACCCGGATGAAGAGCTTCAAAAAAAAATCGCTCCGCTTGCAACTCAGTCGGGAGCCGTAATCACAGTAACGGCTGATAAAAACGCGGTAAAGGGCGCGGACGCAATTTACACTGATGTTTGGATTTCCATGGGTGAAGAAGACAAGAAAGAAGAACGGGTAAGGCTTTTAAGCCCGTACCAGGTGAATCAAAAATTGATGGATATGTCAGAAAAAAAAGAAACGATTTTTCTGCACTGTCTGCCGGCAGTAAAAGGCGAAGAAGTTACAGCGGATGTAATTGACGGACCGCAAAGCAGAGCATGGGATCAGGCGGAAAACCGCAAACATACAATCAAGGCTGTAATGCTTGCAACGCTTGTTAGATAAGGAATTAAAAAGACAATATGGACGCGCTAATAAAGATTTATACTGACGGCGGCTGCTCCGGCAACCCGGGACCCGGCGGCTGGGCTTATGTTTTTGTTCAGCAAACATTTCAGGGAGCAGTAATTACCGCCAAAAATATGGGCGGCGAAAAAGACACTACCAACAACAGGATGGAACTTACCGCTGTTATAATGGCGTTACGCGCATTTAAGAAAATGGAAAATGTTTCGCATAAAGCATCGGTAATAACAGACTCACAGTATGTGCAAAAAGGAATAACGGAGTGGATTCATTCATGGAAACGCAANTCATGGAGAACCGCCGATAAATCGCCCGTAAAAAATAAAGATCTATGGACAGAACTTGACGCTCTCGCTTCTGAATTTNCATTAAAATGGGAATGGGTTAAAGGGCACGCCGGCAATGAATACAACGAAATCTGCGACGTTATGACCCAGGAGGCGATTGCCGCACAGAGATAACGCGGATATCACTAAGTGTGCGCCTTATTCCCGCAGACAGCCCGCTTGCGAAAAATTGCTCTGTGATTGTTTCTATGCCTTCTACTGTTACAATGCTATGCTGCAGATCATTTAATTTGATTCTTTCGTCAGCTGCAATGTGCCATTCACCATCGGAATTAGTGACAACAATTTCCGGAAATATCGAGGTTCCTGTAAGACGCACAATACCTGTTACCTGCACAACAGGATTCGCAGCCGGTTTTTCCCTGCCGCCAAGCGCGAAAACAAATACAGAGCAAAAAATAAATATAAAACCAAATAAAACTCTTTTATACATAAATTATTTTCTTTGCTTTTTATTCATTATTGCCCATCTGTCTAAAATGAACACCCGGATCCATTCTGTACGGTCTTGCAGCCGAAGGAAGCAAAGACCGGGGCAGGGAGACAGAACCTGCATTAGGCTGCGGCTGCGGCTGCGGAAGCGGAATGCCGGTTGTAACGCCGGTTCTTGATGATCCTTTATGATTACTATCCATGTTAAATGTAAGCAAAATACTGTTTAAAACATGGCTGGTATTAGCCGTATCATTTAAAAATAAATTTTTTATATTTATATCCTGATTTGATAAATCCGGCGCATTATTTGTTACGCTGTAAACTCCCTCTCCAGGAGCAAGAAGAATTGTATTATCAATGCTCCCTGATGAAGGCGGAGGCGTTTTTACATTTTTTAAAAGCGTTTCATTCAGATATCCGTATGGTCCCACAGGCGCGTTTATATAATTTGCCGAAAGCCAGTCTCCAAGCAGGGTTTCCCAGCTGCTGTAACCGGAATTTATATTTGCGGCTGCGGCTGAAGTTACCGCCTTATAATCAACATTATTGGAAGTAATTATTCTCCTGTATGTGTCCATACCATTATTGCCGGAATGCAGTCTGAGCCATTGAAAGAAAAGATATACGGTTGAATAATCGTCCAAATTTGCATAATCGCTTTCGTCTTCCCGGTTATCCCACACAAAAAAATTATTTCCCATGTCAATAAGACCATTACCGCCGCCGTTTTTATTAAACCATACAACTCTGTCTTCAAGATGTTTTTCGGCATACAGCCATTCCGCGGCGGATGAGAGTCCTTCATTAATCCATAAATCCATTGTATATACTGTTCTTGTTGAGTTTACAATTTTAGATCTGGTAATGTAGCTGGTAGCCAAATTCATCAAGTGCTGCATTTCGTGCGACAATGTTTTATACGCGTCTTCCAGCTGCGGTTCCAGCATTCCAGGATACGTATCAATATAGATCATATCACGCATGTTTGACCGTATTCCGGTTCCAAAATCAGTGGGGGAAAAATATCCTGCATAATATGCGGTATAAGTATTTGGATCATAATTATCCCTAATATCAAGAAGGAGAATGCAAAGTTTTCCGTCTCTGTCTGTAAGCCAGTCGGCAAACTCCATCGTATTAAAAATTGTATCATTATCCAGATCAGCGGTACCGGCGCTTGTAAAAATCTCTGTCAGTATATCATAACTTATGTCTATACTGAATGCTTCTATCATTTTATGATATATGCTGCCGTCATAAACATTTGCGACATCTTTTGCCTGAGATACTGTTATGCCGCAATTTTTTTCTACCCAAACATCGCAATATGTGCCTTTTGCAAGAAGATTCGCGCTGACTTTATAATAACTATTTTTTTTTAAATCAATTGCCCAGAATTCACCTGTTTCTATTGATTCATCCAGCTTGGAATCATCGCATGAAAATATAAGCGCCATAACAAGAGTCAGGGAAAGAAGTAAAAAGATAAAAGTATTTTTTTTTGTTTTCATTATTATCACCCTCCGTGACAATGTTTATATTTTTTTCCGCTGCCGCAGGGACAGGGGTCATTACGCCCCACTTTGGGCTGGCTTCGAATAACTGTCGCGCCGTCCGGGCGGCTTGCTTTGTGCATCGCGGACACTCCCTGAGACGTTTTCTGCTGCGCTCCCAAAGATCCGCTGTCAAAGGAGCCCATGCTTGAGTGGCTCGCGTTTACATTGGATCCTATAGACCTGCTCGCGGGACGGCGCTGACCGCTGTCCGCCATTTGTATCCGCACAAGATGCAGGCGCGAAGCTATTTCCTGCCTGATCTCTTCTATCATTTTTTCGAATATCTGAAAACCTTCCAGTTTATACTCTACCAAAGGATTTTTTTGCGCGTAATGGCGGAGATAAACGGCTTCGCGCAGAGATTCCATGTTTTCAAGATGATCAAGCCATCTTCGATCTATCGAGTGCAGATAATTATCGCGGACAAACAAATTGAGGTGGTCATGGCCGATAAGATTTTCTTTGTCGATTATATCTTTTTCAAGATCAGAAAGAACGCGTTTTTCCAACAGCTCTGAATTTTTAAATTCCTTGCTGTCATAATCAAGCTGAAGCTGATAGCCGAATTTTGTTTTTAGGTTCTCTGTTAATTCCTTAATCGCTGTGTTCATATCATTTCTGTAGGATTCGTTAAACATGTCGATATAATCGCCTACAATATCTTCTGTAGCGTCATTTACCCTTAACTTTAAGTTATCATCAACAAGTATCGCGTCACGCTGTTCATAAATAAATTTGCGCTGCTGGTTTAATACGTCATCGTATTCCAAAAGATGCTTGCGGATTTCAAAATTGCGCTCCTCTACTTTCTTCTGGGCGTTCTCTATGCTTTTACTTAACATTGAATGATAAATAGGCTCGCCTGAAGGCATGCCGATTTTTGACATGATATTTTTCATCCGCTCTCCGCCAAAGAGGCGCATAAGCTCATCGTCCATTGATATAAAAAATTTGCTCTTTCCGGGATCACCCTGGCGCCCCGAGCGTCCGCGAAGCTGGTTATCGATACGGCGGCTTTCGTGCCTTTCCGTGCCGATTACATAAAGCCCGCCAAGCGATTTTACTTCTTCGTAATCTTTTTTCCATTTTTCATATTCTTCCTTATAAACTGCCGCGTACTGCTCTTCTGTAGCGTTTGTGCCTGCCCTGCGCCTTGCGCGGTGTTCAGGGTTTCCGCCGAGTTTTATATCCGTTCCGCGGCCTGCCATGTTTGTGGCGATTGTAACGGAACCTTTGGCTCCGGCTTCGGAGATAATCAAAGCTTCACGGGCGTGGTTCTTGGCGTTTAATACTTCATGGCGCACTCCTCTCCTTGTAAGAAGAGCGGAGACTTTTTCTGACTTTTCTATGGAGACAGTTCCAACAAGCATCGGCTGCCCTTTGCTGTTCGCCTCTGCTATCTCGTCACATAACGCTTTGAATTTATCCGCTTCGTTAAGATAAACCAAATCATGTTCATCAAGACGGGCGACAGGTCTGTTTGTGGGAATAACGACAACGTCAAGTTTATAAATTTTATTAAATTCGACAGCCTCTGTGTCGGCGGTTCCTGTCATACCGGAAATCTTTTTATACAATCTAAAATAATTCTGAAAAGTAATCGTAGCGAGCGTCCTGTTGCGCTGGGCGATTTTTATCCGTTCCTTCGCTTCGATCGCCTGATGCAGTCCGTCAGAATATCTTCTGCCGTGGAGAATGCGCCCCGTAAATTCATCTACAATCTGAACCTGTCCGTCTTCCACGACATAATCGACATCAATATGGAAAAGTTTATGCGCTCTTAACGCCTGCGTAAAATAATGGATATACTCAAAGTTTTCTTCGTCAACAATCGCGCTCTTTATAAGATTTCTTTTTTTAAGCACTTCCTCAATATTGGCAAGCCCCTGATTGGAAAAAGAAATATTTTTATTTTTTTCGTTTATTTTATAATCGCCGATAACTTCCTCACCCTGCGTTTCGTCAGGATATTCGCCGTTTTCTTTTTTTTGTATCTCCTGAAGACCGCCAAGGAGCCTGTCAACCTCAAAAAATTTATGAGTGTCATCTTCGGCGGCGCCGGAAATAATAAGAGGGGTTCTCGCTTCGTCAATTAATATTGAATCAATTTCGTCTACAATACAAAAATTATGTCCTCTTTGAACACGCCCGTCCATTTCACAGTGCATATTGTCACGAAGATAATCAAAACCAAATTCATTATTTGTGCCGTAAGTGATATCACAGGCGTAATTTTCCTTGCGCTGCACATTGTCCATGCTGGAAAGAATTGTGCCTACATTTAAGCCGAGGTATGTAAATACAGGTCTCATCCACTCGGCGTCACGGCTCGCGAGATAATCATTTACAGTGACGACATGGATTCCATCGCCTGATATGGCGTTTAGGTAGGCGGGAGCTACAACCATGAGGGTCTTGCCTTCGCCGGTTTTTAATTCGGCTATTTTTCCCTTATGAAGAACGATGGAACCCATTACCTGCGTATCATAGGGACGCTCGCCGAGACTTCTAAAAGCGGCTTCCCTCGCGAGGGCGAAGGCTTCCGGCAGAATACTGTCCAGGGTTTCGCCGTTTTTATACCGCTCCTTAAAGGCGGCAGTCTGGCGGGGAAAATCATCGGCAGAAAGGGTTTTTGCCCATTCTTCTTTTAGGTTTACAGCGTTTAATATCGGCATAAGGGCTTTTACATCGCGTTCCTGCTGGGAACCGAACAGCGCCTTGAAAATTTTCTCAAGCATATTAGTCAGAATACAATAAAATCAGCTTATTGAATAGACAGCGAAACTGGTTAAAACACTGATACAGCGGTGATAATTGGCGTCAGGGTTGATTTTTTTCGGTTAATTTGATATATTTGGTAACATGAAAAGAATTTTATTATTATTGATTGTTTTAATTATCGGAATGGCAGCCTATGGTCAGGACATGTCATATTTTACACAAGAATACATGAGAGCGGACAGCACTTTCGCGGAAAGGCTGGCAGTATTGGAAGTTATCCGCGACATGGGAACAACGGGAATCGGAGAGTTTCACCACAATGCTCTTAGATTTCTGCTTTTAAGAGCTCCCGATATCAGAACCGCAACCGAAAGATCAAACGCCGAGCAGTCGGTCGTCATTTTGGCGCAGGGTATCGGAGCGGAAAAAGTGACAGCGGCGGCGCCGGATTTATGGCAGGCTGTTGAAGTTTTTGACGTAATCGGAAACTCATTTGACGGAAACGCCATGAGGGCTTCATTGATCGCGCTCGGTCAGGTTGAAGGGAAGCAGTATATCCCTCAGCTTGTACAGCGTCTTAGCAGTTTTAATACCCAGAGCGTAAGAAACCCTGAGCAAAGACGCAGGGTAAACATGGCAGTTATAGGGCTTGTAAGCGCGCTTGAAGCCCTTAAAGATATAAGAGGCTATAGACCGGTATTTTTCGCGTCTGTCGGTCCTTATGATGCTGATATAAGGCAGCTCGCTTTTGATGCTTTGCCGAATATTGTTGATGATCCAGCCGACGTTATTATCGAAATAATCCAGGAGCCGAGCAGCGATCCCCAGACAAAATTAAATGTCTGGAGAGAAATGTTCAGGTCAAAAATGCCGGATTCATCAAAAGCGAAAGTAGCCGCCGCCGCTCTTGAGACAGGCTGGATATATCAGACCCAAAACAGGAATTTTCAAACCAATTTAAGAGAGCTTCGAAAGGGTGCTCTTGATATCATAAGGCTTCACGGCGTTGCGAATGATTCAGTGTATTTTGATCTTGAAAGATCCTACAGCAGAAATTTTATCAGCAATAACCCTGATTTTGATGAAGTAAGAGCGGCTATTAACGCTCTTGCGGCGGTAAAATCTGAACAGGCGGTAAATCTCCTTCTTAAATTTATAAGGGAAATCAACGGCAGAAGAAGAAGCGGTCCGTGGGGCAACAAAGAAAGATTAAGCTATGAGCTTCTAATTAACGCTATTGGAACAACCGGAACCCAGTCAATGGACGTCAGACTTCAATTGACCACCATATCACGGAATACAGCCTACACCGCAATTGAACGCGAAATGGCAGCCAACGCAATGAGGGCTCTTGGTTTTTGAAAGATAGAATAAGAATCAAAGATATAATTGAGCTATTGGCAAAGATAGCAACGATTATTCTCGCTGTCGGAACAATATATCAATGTCTTAGGGGAGGGATTTGATGAATATTTTTTTGGCTGTTTTGGGCGTTTTTGTGATTGTTTATTCAGTATACGGGATAATTGAAAAGATAAAAGAAATTAAAAACAGGTCTGTTTAACAGGCAGGTTTTTTGTGTCTGTTTTAACTGTTTCCAATCTTTATAAGCGTTTTAACCTCGAGGCGGGCTTTTTTGCCCGCTTTGGGCGTTTTGTGAACGCAGTAAATGACATTTCCTTTTCTATCGGCAGAAATCAATCTTATGGTCTTGTAGGCGAATCCGGCTGCGGAAAAACTACTACTGCCAGATTGCTTGTACGGATGTATGAAGCTGACTCTGGAGAGATTTTATTCTGTCACGAAGGAAAAAGCGCCAGTGTATCATCTTTAAAAAAAGAAGAGCTGCGCCAATACCGTGAAAAAGTACGCTATGTTTTTCAGGACCCGGCAAGATCGCTTAACCCCAGAATGAGCGTATATGAGGTTTTAGTCTCCGGCTGCCGCCGACCTTTAAAAAAGAGGGGTATCGGCGAAAAGGAGCTAAGGGGGAGAGCCGCATCAATTCTTGAAGAGGTTGGGCTTCAGGCGTCAGACCTGGAAAAAAGACCGTCCGAGTTTTCCGGCGGACAGCGCCAAAGAATTTCAATCGCAAGAGCGCTATTGATGGAGCCTCTGGTTTTAATCTGCGACGAGGTAGTTTCCGCTCTGGATGTGAGTATTCAGGGACAGATTCTAAATCTACTGTTGGATATTCGGGACAAAAGAGACATGTCGTTTTTATTTATCGCGCATGATCTAAAAGTCGCCTGCTATTTCTGCGATCGAATCGGCGTAATGTATAAAGGCGAGTTAATGGAAGAAGCGAACGCTCATAATTTATACAGTGAGGCTTTGCATCCGTATACAAAACTTTTGTTTTCATCAGCGGCAGGGATTCGCGAAAAGCCGGAAACAGAAAACAATGGATTAGGCATTAAAGAACAAAAATTAAAAACTGCTCCATTACAAAATTCCACATTATCCTGCTCTTTCGCGCCGAGGTGTCCTATGGCAACACAGAGGTGTTTTAATGAGCATCCTGTTTTAAGGGAAGCAAGCCCGGGTCATTCGATCCGCTGTTTTAATTGCGCAGTATAAAAAAATAGTTTAAAAAGGTCTTTTAAAACTGATGTTTTTAAATTTCACTTTTTAGAAAGCTGGCGCAGATTTTTAAATATAATTATGCGCAATATTAATTTTCCTGAGAAAACACAGCTTCGCCCCTGGGAATATTTACAGATTTTAAAATCAGGTTAATTTCATCGTTAGGTGAAACATCTCCTTTCAGAGAAACCTGCGTTTCCAGAGCAAGAGATGGAATTAAAACAGCCCAGCGGTTTCCTTTATTCTCCAAAGCAACCGCGTTCCAGACAGAATCTTTTTTACAGGAGAGATAAACCATTTTCCAATGATTAACAGAAGCGCGTTCCGCATGAACTACGGCAACTGACGCGGCTTCGCTGAAACCAAGACGCGCGGAAATATCATCCGCTCCAAGAGGTTTTTCGCCGCGCAGGAATGCGCGTATTTGAATATGCGCGAGTAAATCCGTATAGCGGCGAAGCGGGCTTGTCACCTGCGTGTATGTATCAAGACCAAGCCCCTGATGGCGTCCGGGTTTAACGGAAAGTATGCGAGGTCTCATGCACCTTCTAATCTGATACGATCCCGCAAAACCTGATACAGCAAAACGCGCATGATCGGGCTGCAATTCAACTTCCTGACTGATATACGGAAATGCAAGACCGCGTGACGCCGCCCATGTGCCGGCTCCTTCGCCTGCCGCTATCATGCACTCCTTTACCAAACAGGCGCTTCTGTATTCCGCTATAGGGTTTATTGATACATTGCCGTCTTTCGCCGTTATATGAATATCCGGGAAATCGATATTAACGGCTCCGTGAGAAGCGCGGCGATTAAAAATCTTTTGTGATAAAGAATAAAGAGCCTGCAGCGCTGAGTAAGGCGCGCCGTCTGCCGCTTCATCCGCCGCGCGATCAAGCTCCTTATCCGCCTGTTCATAAGTTATACGGCGCACCTGTACAATAGACGGAAAAATTTCGGTCTCTGTGACATTACCTCCTGCGTCGATTAACAATTTAAATGTTAAAGCCGCGGATTTTTCCGACAAGCCAAGAGCGAAAAGAGGCAAGGACTCATCCGCCAGCATTCTGACTGTCGCCTCGGGAAGATAGAGAGTAGCTCCCCTGTCACGCGCTTCTTTTTCCGCAGGGCTGTCAAATGCGATTAATGAAGCGGGATCGGCGACATGAACATATAGAACGCAGCATCCGTTATCCAAAGTTTCTATGGAAACAGCATCATCCGGGTCGCTGCTCCAGGGACTATCAATTGCGAATGACGCAAGGCGGCAAAGATCCGCGCGCAAAGGAATACAGGATTCCTTTTCATCAGATTTTGGACATACAGACGCGCCGGAAAGTGAAAGCCCAAAACGCGCAGGATGCGGATTAATGCTGTTTGTCCAGATGCCTGTTTTAAGCAGCACAGAATGCGCGTCTTCCGGGGTTTCGCTTGTTTCAATTTCTTTCATTGTGCGGCTTTTTAAAGATTTGCCGTAAGAGAGAGCCTCGACATCCTGAAAAAACCTCGCGTCATCAGGAAGCATGGGTGTGGATTTTTTTAAACAGGATTTAAGTCTTTCCAAAAATTGCGCGCGTTCTCCCGTTTCGCGCCGGGCTGCTTCCCTTTTTAATTCTTCCGCGATTACTTCATCTTTATTTCTGGGAGAAATAGCGCTGATCGAACCGGAAAAATAAAGACCGTCGCGAAGAAGAATAAACACGGCATACGCCGAAGCCGGAGTGTACTCATTAAAAATAAAAGACGAAAAATCATTTAGAGACATGGAAGAACCTTCGTCCAAAAGCAGTTCCCACGCTTCCCTGATAGCCGATGTCTGCGTTCCAATACTTTCGAGCGAGTCAAAATTTTTTACAGGACCGGGATGAATCAGCTCTATATCTTTATCACGAACTTTTATCTGCTCTGCGCCGGCAAGAGATATTAAAAATTTTCCGTCTGTCTGTTCTTTAACAACAGCCGGTTTATTTTTGTAAATAACAAGAGAGCCTTCAGATATCATCAGATCATTATATACTATATGGCTCCGGCGTATAAGCACTCACGAAGTTCACCCGCGTCTTTTCGAATTTTTCTTAACGCTCTCTGTTCAATCTGACGGACTGTTTCAGGTGAAATATCAAACTTGTCCCCGATCTCCCTCAATGTGTGAGGTTCGCATCCGTTTAATTGAAACCGGTAACTTAAAATACGCTTTTCCCTGTCTTTCAATTTATCAAGAACTCGTATGGCACTGTCACGGGAAGCCTGTCTCATAAGACTGCGCTCAGGACAATAGGTATAATCTTCATGAAAATCAACCGCGCTTCCTCCTTCATCAGAAAACTGCTCAAAAGACAGCGTATCAATTGTCATGTTTACAAATGAATCAACTTCCTGAACTGAGATACCGAGCTCTTTGGCGATATCAGAGTTTTTGGGCTGATGCATCAGGCTCTGGCAGAGCGTATTATATGTACGCTGAATTTTTCGCAGGGTTTCTTCCTTGCGCTGAGGCAGGCGGACAATTCTTTTTCTATTGGTTATATATCTGCTTATAAATTGACGAATCCACCATGAGGCATAAGTGCAAAAACGGACATTTTTATGAAAATCGAATTTTTTAGCCGCGTGGATCAGCCCGATGTTTCCTTCCTGTATCAAATCGAGCATGGGAATACCGGAAGCGTTAAACAGTCCGGCTATTTTTACCACAAGCCTTAAATTTGAATTTACAAGCCTATGAAGAGCGCAAGTATCCCCGCTCTGAATCAATTTAGACATNGACAGCTCTTCTTCAAATGATAAAAGAGGAAACACTTTAATCTGCCTGTAATAAGTTTCAAGCAGGTTATCGTCTGGTTTTAGCGTTTTCTTTTGCATACAAACCTCCATAGTCCGTAAAAAACGGAGTAAAAAGCTGCATAAAAATGTTCAATACTTTTGCATTGATACATCCATACCCATTCTGACAATTATTTAATAGCAAAATGCGTGCCAAGTCTTATAATATAACGAACAATTTACATAACTCTATGTTACATAAGGAGTTACATAAAATATTTCTTTTCGCAAAAGCTGCCTTAAAACTGAAACTGTATCGTTTTTCATACAATCATTATTATTTTTATATAGAAAAAGTAATCCATATATGCTAAAGTTAAGTATGAAATGCGGAATTACAGCAGCGGAGAAACAGAATGATGTATATTACTTTGTTCAATGGTCTCCGCTTTCCAAGGCAGATCGATACGAAATCATCTCAAAAGTTCCGGCTGTAGCCGGTATCTTTGAAATATACTGGATGGATGAACAAAAACGCCTGCGGCTTTGCGTTGTCGGACAGACAAATTACGGCGGACTCAGAAGCGAAATCCGCCGCCTTACCGATCATGAATTGTGTAAAACCGATGAAAAAATGCGGAAAATTCTGGAAGAAAAAGATATATGGTACAGGTACGCTCCAACGGATTCCGCCAATATTATGGCTGATGTTACCTGGTTCTTTATGCAGACATATTTTCCGGAAAAAACCAACCTTGCGCATTCCGGCCGTTATGAGAATATATTCCTAAAAGAATCCGCTCCCGATAAATTAATGTGGGTGCCGTAAGGTCTCCCGGGGTTTCAATGATTGAATATATCATCCCATCCAATATTGACGACAGAATACTAAACCGCGCCGCGAGATTGCTCGAAGGCGGCGCTTTAATCGCTCTTGCGACAGACACAAGCTGGAGCATTGTCTGCTCCATAAAATCAAAAGAAGCCGTAAAAAAATTAAGAAAACTTTCAGGCGAAAGGGACGAGAGACATTTCACCCTCCTTTGTTCAAACATTTCACAGTTTGGTGAAGTTTGCAGCGTAGACAACACGCGTTTTAGGCTTATAAACCGCTTAAGCCCGGGTCCTTATGTCTTTATCCTAAAGACGCTGTCGGGAACTGAAAAATTCCTTGATATACGCAGAAAGGAACTTGGCGTGCGTATTCCCGATTATCCTGTTCCAATTCGTCTTATAGAAACGTTAAATCACCCTCTTTATTCCATAACAGCAAAAAAAAGCATGATCCGCGCGGAAAATAATTATAACAAACAAGAAGCGCAAAACGGCGATGAAACGGACAGTGAGCTTTCGTCAATACCGGAAGATGAGCTTTTTGAAAGCGGCTGGGAACTTGAAGACATTGATGGTCTTGATTTGATCCTTGACAGCGGCGAAGAAAGGGAGAGAATCTTCTCTACAATTCTTGATATGTGCAATGACGAAATTACAGCGCTGCGTCTTGGCGCTGGCAAATGGCCGGTATAATTTTTTCCTTGAGCTTTTTATAAATATTCTTTATATTTGTATTGATGGAGCAAAAGAGATTCAAGAATAAATTAAAATACGTCTTTAGAAGAAGAATCATTGTACTACTGTCTTTATTCGGGCAAATGGCGGTGTTTTTTTTCTTAATCGCCGGGACNGGAATTTATTTACAGTATTCATATATGCTTCTTTCTATTCTTAGTATTTTTGTNAGCATATTTATAATAAATAAACATGAAAAAGCAGGATTTAAACTTACATGGATTTTTATNATCCTNCTTTTTCCGCTCTTCGGCGGAATCCTTTATATCCTTCTTAATATCTGGTCTAACCCGAAAAAAATGAGAAGAGCTCTTTTTGGAAATATCGCGGCAACCCGTGATTGTTTTTATCTTCCAGGGGATCAGCTTGATGAATTAATTAAAGCGTATCCTGAATTCAAAACGCAGGCTCATTATCTTCAGGGGTACGCGGGCTTTCCCGTATATGGAAACACAAGACAGGAATATTTTCCGTCCGGCGAATCGTTTTATCACAAGGTATTGGAAGAACTTGAAAAAGCGCAAAAATATATTTTTCTTGAATTTTTTATTATTAAAGAAGGCGTGATGCTTAACTCGATTCTTTCGATACTGGAAAGAAAAGCGGCGCAAGGCATTGATGTTCGCATAATATACGACGACATGGGATGTTTCTTTACGCTGCCTGTAAATTTTTCAAAAATCATGAAGGCAAAAGGAATCAGGTGTTTTGTTTTTAACAGGTTCAGGCCGATTATTTCGTCATTGCAGAATAACCGTGACCACAGAAAAATAATCTCGATTGACGGCAAGGTGGCGTTTACAGGCGGATTAAATATCGGAGACGAATATATAAACGCTGTGGAACGTTTTGGACATTGGAAAGACGCGGCTATTATGATTGAAGGAAACGCGGCATGGTCTTTAACACTTGTGTTCCTGCAAATGTGGAATTTAAATTTAAAAAATAAAGATATTTATTCCTCTTTTTTTCCGCAAGACGAAAACAAACAAAAAGCTGATTCCAAAAAAAATGGTTATGTACAGCCGTACGCCGACAGCCCGATCGACAAGGAAAATGTGGGAGAGCATGTCTATATCCAGATAATCAATCAGGCGAAAAGATATATTTATATAAATACTCCATATCTTATTGTAGACGACAATCTTTTATCCGCTCTCATGCTTGCCGCCAAAAGCGGCGTTGATGTTCGCATAATTACGCCTCACCGCTGGGATAAATGGATTGTTGCGATTACATCCCGTTCATATTACAGAAGGCTAATACTTGCGGGCGTAAAGGTGTATGAATATACATCCGGTTTTAATCACGGTAAAACATTTGTCTCTGACGATAAAATCGCGACTGTCGGCACTACAAATCTTGATTTTAGAAGCCTGTATCTGCACTTTGAATGCGGCGTTTTAATTTACGCAAGCGATACAATAAAAGCTGTTAAAGATGATTTTATGCAGACTCTGCCAAAATCGCAGGAAATTACGCTTAAAGACTGCGCCAGAAACACATTCCAGCTAATTATACAGGATATGCTGCGCGTCTTCGCTCCGTTAATGTAAAAATATTACATAAAATCTTTTATGTTGTTTCCTGCCGAACGAAAAAGTTCCAAAAATGTCTTTTTCATAAATTTTTTTGAGGTTTCTTCCATCCCGTTCAATGATTTCATCACTCGTCCTATGGAAGTAAACCATGTTTTCTCAAGCTCTATCGTGGATTTAACATCCGCTTCTTTTAGCACATAATAAAGAGCCTCGATAAATTTTTCCTTGTCGTCTTTATCATGAGTATCTATCCATTCACGTATAATATTGTTTACAAAACGGCTGCTTGGCGTGGATTTTTCCGCAAGAACCAGATTGTTATGTGTCACTTCCCATGAATACTGGCAATGCTGCATAAGCCCGCTCTCGCTTGAATGAATCACGGTAAAATAATTTCCCTCCTGAAGAAACATTCCAATAATGGAAGACTGCGGAACAAAACTTTTTATTTTATCTTTAATCGCTTTATATCCTGCGCCCGATGTTACTTTTTCATTAAACCCGGGAGCGTCGTTACTGTAAATATTTTTAATGCGTTTTTGAATATTTTTTTTACAGTGGGCGGCGGCGTATATCGCGAGGTTTCCGCCTTTTGAATGTCCGCCAATCCTTAAAGACCCTCTGATACAACGCGCCATTTTTTCCAAATAGTTTACGGCGATTAACTGCGAGGGTATAACATCCATAAAACACATATTAAAATCTTCTTTCCATCCTACAAGAGACGAATCTGTACCGCGAAAAATAATTGAAGTACAGCCGTCATTTGTAGAAACGCAAAAGGCGGAAAATTGGATTTCAAGCTCAGTATCAAAATGATTAATAAATCCAAAAAGCTCGCAGCCGCTGAATCGTTTTGAAGAAATAATCGCCTTAATAAAATCTGGATCTTCCTTAAAGCCGGATGTTGATTTTATTACATTCGCGTTTAATTTTTCACGGAAAATTCTAACAGCCAAAGAGAGATTAATTGCCGTCTTTTCTTCTGGAGACGGAATAATACCGTCAAACGTAAGATAGGCAAGCTGGGAAAAAATAACATTATCAACAGGATTAAAAGGTGATTCCCTAAAAGAAAGATCGCCTCTCCATAATAAATAGTCAAACAAGTTAGCCATACTTGTAAATATAACATAAAAAGTGTAAATTGGCGACACAATGGACATAAAACCAGCCGCCGCGAAACCTGCAATTCCAAGCTCTCCAATAGATACCCCCATTACAATTACGCCGGTTGACTGGAACAATAAACGCCTTTTTACATTGCTTGTCCCGCTTATAGTTGAGCAGTTACTTTTTGTAATGATCGGGATTGTAGATATGATTATGGTAAGCTCTGCAGGAGAGCACGCTGTTTCCGGCATCTCGCTTGTAGAAACAATAAATTTTTTAATTATCACGGCGTTTAACGCAATTGCGACAGGCGGCTCTGTTGTAGCAAGCCAGTACATCGGGCGAAAAGACTATAAAAACGCAAGCTGTTCCGCAAGGCAGCTTATTTATATAAATCTTTTTATATCCGTAATACTGATGTTTCTAACGATTTTTTCCCGCAGGTTTTTACTTCACGCGATTTTCGGCTATATCGCGGATGATGTTATGCAATCCGCAGATATTTATTTTCTTTTTATCGCTCTCTCCTATCCTTTTCTTGCCGTATACACAGCCTGCGCCGCGATGTTTAGAAGCATGGGAAACTCCAAAGTGCCCATGCGCACTGTTATTCTATTAAACATTTTTAATATAGGCGCGAACGCTCTTTTAATCTACGGAATGAAACTTGGCGTTGCCGGAGCCGCGATATCAACTTTCGCTGGACGCATATTTACGGCGGTTTTATTGGTATATCTTTTAACTAAAGATAAAACAAGGTTTATAAATCTTTGCGGAATTACAAAAATAAAACTTGAAGGAGCGATGATTAAACGCATTTTGAATATCGGCATTCCAAGCGGACTTGAGACATCCATGTTTCAGATTGGGAAAATACTTGTAACAAGAATTTTTACAACCTTTGGAACGGCGGCAATAGCGGCTAACGCAGTCGGAGCGACAATCAATTCTCTGGCTTTTATGCCGGGGAGCGGTTATGGTATCGGGCTTTTAATCATCACGGGACAATGTATAGGAGCCGGAGACTATCTTGCGGCTAAAAAATACGCCAAAAAACTCATGACTCTCTCGTATTTAACATATCTTTTTATAAACATAAATATATATATATTTATGAATCCCATAATCAGCATCTTTAATCTTTCGCCTGAGGCTCATCAAATGTGCGTGCTTTTTTTGCGTGTTCACTGCGTTACCTCAACATTATTCTGGTGTCCGTCCTTTGTACTTCCAAACGCGCTAAAAGCGGCGGGAGACGCCCGTTATGTAATGATAGTCGCAGGATGCACAATGTGGCTGGTGCGGGTATGTCTTGCTTATGCCCTCGTGTACGGCGCAGGCATAGGTCCTGTCGCCGTTTATCTTGCGATGGGAGCGGACTTCCTTTTTAGGGGAATCTTTTTTATAAAACGCTGGCTAAGCAACANATGGATCGAGAAAAAGGTGCTTTGATCTTTTTATTAATGTTGTATAATAAGAATCATGCGGATAATTTCATGGAATGTAAACGGAATCCGGGCTNTAGAAAAGCGCGGGTTTTTTGATTGGCTTAAAAAAGAAGACCCGGATATATTATGCCTAAACGAGACCAAAGCAGAGCCCGGGCAGCTTTCTCAAACATTTATAAAACCGCAAGGCGATGTTTACACATCTTTCTGGGCAAGCGCAAAGAAGAGAGGATATTCAGGCGTCGCGATTTACACAAAAACGCAGCCCGAAAATGTGCGCTTTATGGGAAAGCCTGAATTTGATGACGAAGGACGCGTATTGATCGCGGACTACAAAGATTTTTCACTTATCGCGGCGTACTTTCCAAATTCGCAGGATGAAAGAAAACGCATTGATTATAAACTTGCCTTTAATGACTCGATTCTTAAACTTTGTAAATCAATTGTAAAAAAGGGAAGGCACTTTTTACTCTGCGGCGACTTAAATGTAGCGCATACTCCAATCGATCTTGCGCGCCCCAAACAAAACGAGAACAGCGCTGGATTCCTGCCTGAAGAACGGGCATGGATGGATTCATTTTTGGCGCAGGGATACATTGATACTTTCCGTCATTTTCATCCAAACGAAAAAGATCATTATACATGGTGGTCGTACATGGGACAGGCGCGCGCGAAAAATATCGGATGGAGACTCGATTACCATTGCGTTGACAAGGATTTTCTTCCAAAAGTACAATCATCGATAATCAGACCGGAAGTTACAGGCTCCGATCATTGCCCTATAGAGATAGAGATCGATTTATGAGAATTAAGTATAACGCTCCTACAGTATTAACATTCACCCTGTTATGCGCATTAATTTTATTTTTGACAAGAACATATTTCCCCTCCCTTACAGAAATCTGGTTTATGGTTCCCGGAAGAAATAATTTCCATCCCGGAAGCATTAATCACTGGGTTTCCATAATCTCTCATTCGATGGGACACGCAAACTGGGCGCATTTAATAAATAATTTTACGCTGATACTTTTAATCGGTCCCATGCTCGAAGAACATTACGGCTCAAAAATGCTTCTTGTGATGATTCTTGTTACAGCGTTCGCGACAGGAACACTTAACGCTTTATTTTTTAACAGTTATCTTTTGGGAGCGTCCGGCGTTGTGTTTATGATGATTTTACTGTCGTCTTTTACGAATTTTTCGCATGGAGAAATACCTTTAACATTTATTCTGGTTTTGATTTTATATATGGGCGTTCAGATTTTTCAAAGCGCGGGTTCTGATAATATATCACACTTTGCACATATAATAGGCGGGCTTTGCGGAAGTTTTTTCGGTTTCTTTAAGTCGCCCAGGAGGTAATATATGGTAAAAGAATTTTTACAGTTTGATACTGAAAGAGATAACGCCATTAAACTCGCTCACCGTATTTTTACTGACGGTTTCATTCCCGATGTAATATATGTATCTCTTAGAGGCGGAGCGTATCTTGGAAATATTATAAGCGAGTATTTTAAGATTGTACAAAAAGGCAATCGTCCCGTATATTACGCCGCCGTTGTCGCCCGCTCTTACACCGATGTCGCAAAATCAAGCAGAGTGATAGTTGACGGCTGGACATACTCGCCCGATCATCTTAGGGTAGGTGACAAGATTCTTTTGGTAGATGATATTTTCGATTCCGGAAAAACCATAAATCATCTTGCCGGAATTATTTTAGAGAAGGGAATCCCGCGCAAAGACTTAAAAATTGCGGTTCATGATTATAAATTTTTCCCTGATAAAAAAGAGCAGCTTGTAATTCAGCCTGATTACTGGTGCAGAAAACATGAGGCTTCCGTAAATGACGAAAGCTCGTGGATTCATTATATGAGTCATGAGCTTGTAGGGCTTACAGAAGACGAGCTTAAAGCAAATTATTATGACAGGGACAGCGGCTTAAAAGAAGCGCTGCGGATTATTACGGACAAGAAATGACATTAAACAGAGTTGAGAGAGACAAAAACGTTCACCTTATATGCGGCATTGACGAAGCCGGAAGAGGTCCTCTCGCAGGTCCTGTCTGCGCCGCTGCGGTTATTTTGGGCAAAAAGTTTCCTGTATATATTTTGAATGATTCAAAGAAACTTTCCGCAGAACGCAGATACGAAGCGCAGAAAATTATACTCACACAGTCGCTTGCCTGGGGTATCGGCTGGGCGTCGCATATAGAAATTGACGAGATCAATATTTTGCAGGCGAGCCTCCTTGCCATGAAACGGGCATACGACGAAATGATAAAAAAAGCAGCCGCCTCGCGCTCCCTTCCGTTAGGTGTAAATGTAGAAATCATCGTGGACGGCAATTTTTGCCCGAAGATCAGCGCTCCCTGCACCGCAATGGTAAAAGCGGACGCCAAAATTCCTGAAGTAATGGCGGCTTCTATCCTCGCGAAAACAGAAAGAGACACCTACATGAACGAAGTAGCGAAGCAATATCCGCAGTACGGCTACGAGCAGCACAAAGGCTACCCGACACAGGCGCACCGCGAGGCTGTGTTAAAATACGGTCCATCGCCTATCCAGAGAATGAGCTTTAAGGTGAAGGAATAGGGGGAAGTCCAAGTACTTTTCTAATTCCCGTGCCTCGAACAACTTTGCAATATATGATACAATTAAACATGAAAACGATTTATTCCAGCGAAGCGCCTGCCGCAATCGGACCGTATTCTCATGCAGTTGAAACAGACGGTTTCTTATTCACATCAGGACAGATTCCAATAAATCCTGCAACAGGAGATCTTGTTAACGGCGGAATCAAAGAGCAAACAGAGCAGGTTATAAAAAACCTGAAAGCAGTATTGGCATCTGCGGGCAGCAGCATTGATCATGTTGTAAAGACAACCTGCTTTTTAACAGATATGGCTGACTTTGTGCCATTTAACGAAGTATACGCCGCTCATTTTACGGGAAAACCCGCACGTTCCTGCGTCGCGGTACTCGCTTTGCCCAAAGGCTCTCTTGTTGAGATTGAAGCAGTTGTATCCAAACAATGAGTGCTAATTAAAAAAGATTCACAATAAAAAAAGCATAGACCGCCGCCAAAACCAATCGCAGTGACGATTTCCTAATCCCTCTTTTTAACAACCACCCTTTTGTTTCCCTTGGGCGCGCTGCGGTTTCCGCCTCTTTCTCCGCCGCGGCTTCCGCTTCTTTCACCGCCGCGGTTGGCGCGTTCACCACGATTTTTATCTCCGCGTTCACCGGTTCGGCTGCTGCGTTCATACTGACCGCTGCGTTCTCCGCTAAAACTACGGCTGCCTCGATCGCTTCTGTCGCTGCGTTCACCTCGGCTGTTTGAGCGTTCACGTGCGGGTCTTGCGCTTCGTTCACGCTGACCGCTTCGGGCACTTCGTTCATTACCACTGCGTTCATCCTGACCGCTGCGTTCTCCGCTAAAACTACGGCTACCTCGATCGCTTCTGTCGCTGCGTTCACCGCGGCTGTTTGAGCGTTCACGCACGGGTCTTGCGCTTCGCCTTTCTGTCCGCTCTGCGCGTTCACTGCGCTCGTGCCGATCACTGCGTTCTTTCCGATCGCTTCGCTCGTGCCGATCGCCGCGTTCTTTCTGATCGCTTTGTTCTTGATGTTCGCCATTGTCATCACTATCGCCGTGATCACTACGCGCGCTTTTTTCACCACGCTTTGTTGTGCGAAGCGCTCCGCCTTTGCCTGAATGGCGTTTGTCACGCATTGCTTTTTCCATGACTTTTAGGGATTCTTCAAAACCTTTTAAGAACTCCTGTAGATCATCACCGAATAAAATAACCGACTGACGATCAAACCCGCCATTATCACGATTTTTACTCTCGACAATATTAAGGTATAAATCACCCATGCGGTTTTCTTTTACATTAAAAAAATACGTTCTGTTAGGTAAACTTACCGTACTGGAAAATACTTCGCCCCTTACACCCATGTTCTGCTCCTGTTTTTATTTAGTTTGCATCCGCTTCCATTATCATCTTTCTTTGCCAATCAAGCAACCATCTTTCAAGGGCTGCGTCAGAACCGGCTGCGTCAGCCATTATGCGAAAAACAGGTTCTGTCGCAGATCCTCTCATCCAGATATAAGCGGCTTCCCGCGTTTTACCGGCGGCTTCGTCTTTGGTAAAGAAAAGGATTTTAAGCCCTCCCCTTCCAGCCTCGCCGAAACGATCGATTTTACGCTTTTCTTCGGTTCCGTTATACGCAATGGCTTCCCAGTCTGTAATGCAAAAACGCGTTTTAAGCTCCTCTTTTAATTCTTCCCATTCACGCAGAAACACTTCCTTGTAACGGTCTTTAAGTATAGCATGATCCTGCGTTTTAATCTGTAAAATTGCGTCTTTATTGTAAGCGGGAGTTGTTATAAAAGGCGGAAGGCTTGCGATAATATCGGCAAGACAAAAATTTTCTTTGTATTTATCCAATTGACCTGATAATGTACACCAGATTTTAAAAAGACCCGGCTGCGTGTCAGTTGATCTAACAGATAGTATTTTGACGATCGCAAGGACTGTATTAATAGGATCACGCACTGCGCTGGGATGTGTAATATTTCCGCCGGCTGACCCTTCGCCCAAAATTCGCACAAGATAGCCTTCTTCCCGCAGATTACGCGCCAGAGTGACAACATTCGCTTCGCCTACTTCCGCCCGAAAAACACAAACGCCGAAATATTCTGCGATTCTATCTACTCTCATAGAAGTGGGATCGTTAATCGCAACAGCGGCTTTTACAAGCGTTTTGCCGTCATCTCCGTAAGACAACTCTCCTGTCCATACAAGGTGAGAAAGCTCCGCAACGCAGGCAAGAGCAAAAACTTCCTGTGCGCCTAACGCACGCGCTTTTTTATCNGCTTCGTCGATGATAACAAGNTTACCCCTATCNCCGTCGCAGTCTGGAACATATCCAAGCACGAAAGACGGATCGCGTTCGTGCGCTTCTTCAAGCAGCCTTTCGCAGGGTAAAAGAGCGTCGCCTTCGGGCACAATGCGGTGAACAATCTGACCCGGTTTATCATTAATGCTTTTTAACTTAAAGCCAAGAGAGGTTAAAAATTCCTTGTCAATAGAAACCGAGCGCGCGCTTCCGTTAAAATCACATACAATTCCAAGCGGCGTTTTTAAAAGATTTTCTTTTAGAGCGGCGGCAAGAAGCTCACCCTGCCGATCACCCCAGACAACTTTATTGCAAAAATCATAGTAGGATTTATAGGCTTTTAATTTAAATTCATCTGTTTTTTCTGACCACGAACAGAACCTGCGGTTCTTACACGAACCAGTACGAACCTGCCCTTCGGTCTCAGACAGCAAGTTCGTGTGGTTAGTGGTAAAAATTATAGATTCAATTTTAGAAATGAAATCATTATTCTTTATAGATATGTTAAAATTATTAATCAGTGCCGATGATTCGCAGGCTGATAATACGCCGCCATCTGTAAGTCCGAACTTTAATCCGTTATGGCCGATCGGATTGTGACTCGCAGAAACATAAATAAAACCAGCCATTCGTTTTGGTTCGTGTGGTTCGTGGTAAAAATTCTTCGATCTTGCCCATGCCATGATCTCGGGCGCAGCAACAATTCCTGCATACTGAACATCGCAGCCGTAATCCAGCAAAACCGGAATCATCGCCTCAATTATCGCCTTGCCTGTAGGTCTTGTGTCTGTTCCAAGCAAAATAGTTGGTTTACAATCCTCTGTACCTTTGCGCTCATGACTGGCGGCGCTCGCCTGAGCGAACTCATTTACAAAAATATACGCCGCGGCTCCTGCAATAACTTTATGCGCTTCAGAGATTTTTTCATCTTTACTCTCTTCCATACCGTCAATAGCAAAGACACCTCTCCAGCCGGAAGCGGAGAGGATCATGTTTTTTAATGTTTTATTTATTTCTTCGCCAAAAATCATAGACATTAGTATATGATTTTATCCANTTTAATTCTATACAAAAGAAAATGTTTAATATCTTNTGATCTCTTCGCCGGAAGCAACATCCCATAATCTAACCGTTTTATCATCCGAGTTTAGTATGTCTAAAATTTTTATATGTCCATAAATCGAAGATGCTGCTATTCTTGTTGAATTATGATTAACAGCCATACATGACAATTATAATTATCTCATCGAATGTTTCTTCGTCCCAAAAAAAAAGCTTATCGGCATATAATATCAATATTAATTCATCTGCTGGAAACGCAACATGTCTTCCGTCAGGGCTGAATGCCGCTGAGTATAAATTGCGGCTGCGCTGAACATGATAAAAAAAAGCCGATTCCTGCGCAGAAACGCAAAAATAAACAGCGCCGGTAAAAATTANTAAAAAAAATCCTAATTTCNTGCGTTATAATAGCACTATATCGGCGCGGTTTGTANAGCAGCGCTCACCCGGNGGCAGCTAAAAGGGCTATTTTTGCGCTCATAAATCATTATTTTCCGGCGTTTTTGTTCCAATTATTTCCGGCAATTGTGCGTGTTTTGTTCCACTAACCTTTCTTACCTTTAAGAATAGAAAGGAGAACAGCTATGTCTACATTGAATATTATACAGAGAAGGGAGTTAGAGCCGTTAATGTTAAAAGCCGCCAATATAATGAAACATTATGAAAAAGCAGTAAATTGCGCAGCTTCAGTTATAAGGCCGGACGGGGAATCAACATTAAAATGCGTTGATTCGATTTGCAGACAATGTACCGAAAGAAACTGCATTTCTATGCATACAGAAGCTGTTAATAAAGCAAGAGAATCGGGAGGATCCTACATTTATCTTTGCCCAAAGAATCTCGTTTTCTGGACAAGTCCTTTTTATTCAGGAGAAAGGCTTGCGGGATCTCTTTTGTCCGGAGGGGTTCAAAAATCAGAAAAAAATTCAGACAAGGTAAAATCCTTTGCCCAGATTATGCTTTTATGCGCTGATCAGATTTCCAGAATTAGCTTTAATAAAAAAAACAATGAATCAAAATTAACTGATAATATTTCATCATCAGCGGAACAAAAACACGAAAAATCAACTGATGAAAATTCAATTTATCCTATTGATATGGAAAGAATGCTTTTGGCGAGTCTTCGCCGCGGCGACAACAGCGAAGGCCGGAAAATTCTGGAAAAACTTTTAAATTATCAATATCAGGAAATAAAAAATAAATATCAGGAAAATCAAAGAATGGCGGTTTTCCGCTTAAAAGCTCTGGAGCTTGCTGTATTGTTATCAAGAGCGGCGGCTGATCCAAAAGATATAAAAGACAATACATCATTGGAAACAACCAACAAATGCATGAAAAAAATCGAAGAAAGCAAAACATTCAACGAAATCAGCGAAATATTGTTCGCCATTACAGAACGGATGTCCGGCATGATTTTTTCTTATCATGGAGTACGGCATTTTTCCGCGCTCAGAAAAGCGGAACGTTTTATTTGGGAACATTATACAAGAAAATTAAGTTTAAAGGAAATTGCGACCGCTTCAGGACTTTCCGCTCCGTATTTTAGCACAGTATTTAAGGAGGAAATGGGTGAAAATCTTTCTAATTATCTTAATCGTCTAAGAACAGAAAAAGCTGCCGTAATGCTTGCAATAACAGATAAGCCAATAAACGAAGTAGCAGCCGCCTGCGGTTTTGAGGATCAAAGCTGGTTTTCAAAAATATTCAAAAATAATATAGGTTTAACCCCGGGAAAATATCGTGAATGCGGTATCGCCTCCGGCGATTTTTCGGCAAGTAATACCGCAACTTGATTTTTTTGGTGTTATAAACAGGAAGGATAAACGTATGAGTGAAAACTTAGTTGAAAAAGCAATAAGAGTATTATTGGATTATAATCAGGCAACCGGAAGCAGTATCTGTATTTATGATAATGCGTATAAACCTGTATTTCCAGGTTACAGCGGTTCAGAAAACAGCCCGGAAAACAAAATTTGTCCATATTGCAGCAAATTTCGCCAATCCGAAGGAGAATCATCCGGTTATCCATGCCANGAAATGCATATTAATGCGATAAANGAAGCAAGCAAAAAAGGCGGCTGTTATATTTACAGTTGTCCTCTCGGACTCATTTTCTGGATATGTCCGATATATACNAATGGTTCATTTTCAGGGGCTATCAGGGGATCAGGTTTTTTAACAGAAAGACAAAAAGCTGTTGACTTTTTTTTAAATGCCAATGATACTTTTGTTATGTGCAATATTGAAATAACAAACGATGAATTAAAAGAGCGCGTTAATTCTTTTCCTGAGGCTGACAATGATAAAGTTCAGTCTCTCGCGGAGATGATGCAGCTTTGTGCGGAGTCTCTTAGTTCTGGAAGTGAAGACTACCATGAGATAATCAAACGAAGAGCCCAGCAGCAAGAGACTATATCAAAAATAATTGATGATTTAAAGAAACAATACCCGGCATCAGCTGATAAACAGGAAAAATTAGGGTATCCGCTGGAAAAGGAAAAAACACTGCTTTCCGCTTTAAGAAAAGGAGAAGGCACGGAAGCAAGAGAAACATTGGAAGAACTTCTTGCAATGCTGTTTTTTACAAATCCCGGTCAATTTAAATATGTTCAATTACGGGCAATTGAGCTTGTAGTGCTTATATCCAGAGTTGAAGTAAGCCCTGTTCAAAGCGGCAATATTTCCATGGAAATAAACAGTCATAATCTTAGATTAATTCAGGAAGCAAAAACAGCGGAAGAACTCACAGATATTTTACACATGATTGTAGACAGAGTTTCCGGTAACATTTCTTCTTTTAGAGGGATTCCTCATGCGGCGGCGCTTCGCAAAGCGGAAAATTTTATCATGGAAAATTTTACAAGAAAGATCAGCTTAAAGGAAATATCCGCAGTAGCCGGGCTTTCTCCTCCGTATTTCAGCACCATCTTTAAAGAAGAGATGGGCGAAAACCTGTCAAAGTATTTAAACCGCCTGAGAGTAGAAAAGGCGAGCAGGCTCCTTTTGGACACGGAGATGTCTTTAAGCGAAATTGCTTCCTGCTGCTGTTTTGAAGATCAAAGCTGGTTTTCAAAAATCTTCAAGGCATATACGGGCATAAGCCCCGGAAAATACCGCAATCAAGGCGGAGGAATTGTCAGAAATATAAGCGACAATAATTTATCCGAAAGCCTGCGTAAAGCAGAAAAAAAATAATTCCTGCTGTTATCAGAAAAAAAAGCCTGATCTGACCACTCTGGAGCAGTCAAATCAGGCTTTTAATTTTATTTAGCCCAATATTCTATAGATCCGGTGACGGAACAATCGCCAGCTCTGTTTCTTTATCAAAGTAGCGGGCTTTTTCCATTCTTGGTATAAACACCGCAGAGTCGCCGACTTTGAACGCATGGTTAGGTTCTGTGCGCGCAACGAGCGGCTGTTTATCGGTTGTGAGCCACAGGTGGATTTCCGCGCCCAATGGTTCAACTACAGTTACCTTTAAGGTCATGGCATTGTCCGCAGTCTTGTCGGTGTAGTTCAAATCTTCCGGGCGAATGCCGAAGAAAACTTCTTTGCCGATAAAGGGCTTGAGATATTCAATATGAGAATTATCAGCCTTAATTTTGAATGAACCTTCGTCAAGCATGATTGAGCCGCCGTCTTCACGAACTTTTACATTGAGGAAGTTCATGGGAGGTGAACCGATAAATCCGGCTACGAATTTATTAATCGGATGGTTATAAAGGAACAATGGAGCTCCGATCTGCTGGACTTTACCGTCTTTCATAACAACGATTTTACTCGCCATTGTCATAGCTTCAACCTGGTCGTGGGTTACATAAATCATTGTCGCGTTAAGGCGAAGGTGAAGGTCGGAAAGCTCGGCGCGCATCTGTACGCGAAGTTTTGCGTCAAGGTTGGAGAGCGGTTCGTCAAAAAGGAAGACCTTTGGGTTACGAACGATAGCGCGTCCTACTGCGACACGCTGTCTCTGACCGCCGGAGAGAGCCTTGGGTTTACGATCAAGGAACTTTTCGATGTCAAGAATACGAGCAGCTTCGTTTACGCGCTTGTCAATTTCGGCTTTTGGTACTTTTTTGATTCGCAGTCCGAACGCCATGTTTTCGTAAACTGACATGTGCGGATAAAGGGCGTAATTCTGGAAAACCATCGCGATATTCCTGTCTTTTGGCGGAACATCGTTCATTTTTTCACCGTCAATGAGGAGCTCACCTTCTGTGATGTCCTCAAGACCCGCGACCATTCTGAGTGTGGTAGATTTACCGCAGCC
>JGI24695J34938_10000072_pt1 | contig 85833 bp, 69 predicted proteins | sample TergutCo191P3_FD_34938 | JGI IMG/M metagenome (IMG submission 34938)
TGCTCATTCTTGTCGTAATTGCGATGTTAGCGGTTCCGTTGTTTGCTGAAGAAGCCGTTCTTATCGACTTCTCCCTGCTCGCAGCGGATATTAATGTAAAGTTAAGTGAAAACGATCAAAACGATCAGCCTAACCAAAACCGTCAAACCATGATGGACTTTTCCCAAAATGCCGGCGGCAGTTTCACTTCACAGCAAAAAGGTTTAATGAGAACCTCACTTGCTATTTCAAACTGGGAAGTAATTTTAGCCTCTTCTTCCAGAACTGTAGGCAACACAACCTTAACTTTCACAAGGGAATCCGCCTCTAAAGAGTTTGGAAAAGTAATGGGCGTCCGCGTCCGTTTCCCGGTTGAACCGTTTAATTCTTGGGCAAGGATTAAACCGCCTTTTGATATTCCGGCATATGAAACCACAACTGTCAGCGATGACGGCACTATCACCCCTATGGACGGAAGCGGCGGTATCACAAACTTAAAGAGCCGTTTTGAAGCGCAAGAAGAAAATGCTCCCGCATACGGCGTAGTTAAGAACGTCGGTGTAATCAGAGAAGTAAAAGTCCGTGCATACGGTCTTAATTTCCCTCATGGCCTTTCCACTATTCTTATTAACGCTAACGGCGAAGAAAGAACAATTTTCATGGGTTTCTTAAATTATGACGGCTGGGGAGAACTTATTTGGAGAAATCCCGCTTACTTAACAGAAGTAAGAAATCGTGACCTTAGATTAGTCCCTCTTTATCCCTTTAACACCCCCTTTATCAAGTTCGGAGGTTTCTTAATCCAGCGTGATGCGGCAAGGGAAGGCGGAGACTTTGTAACATACTTTAAAGACGTAGCGATTATCTACGACTTGGCAGTTCTTGATACAGAACGCGACATCAACGATGAAGCAATCTGGAATATAATTCAAACACGTGAAGAAGCACGCAAAGTTTGGGAGATGGAACGCTTTGGACAGAACCAGATACTTCGTTATCTGGAACAACAGAGACAAGCGACAGAAGTACCGTTTAACGATCCTTCACGCAGGGAAGAACAAAACTAAGTCTGACAGTTAGGTCAAGACAGAGAATGCTGCCGAGAAACATTGTTTTCCGGCAGCTTTTTTTTGTAAAGATACATTATGAATAATACAGAAAACATTGATATTCCTTCATCCCTCTTTGATCAAAATTTATTAAAAGCAGAGTTTGATAAGTATATAGAAATACGCTATGCAATAGTAAATGAGCTAAAAGAAAGAACCGAGAATATACTTACAGCAATAAAATCCGCTCCTGTTGTAAACGGGCGGATTAAAAACTTTTCAAGTTATTTCACTAAATATATCCGCCTTTTAAAAATAGGTCAAAAAGACCCTTTAATTACAGACCTTATGGGATTAAGAATAGTCTGCCCTTTCATAGAAGACCTTCAGGTAATACAAGAAGTAATCAGTAAAAACTTTAAAATTATAGAAAAAGAGATAAAGGGGCATTATACTTTTAAAGAATTTGGCTATGAATCAACCCACCTATTGATTAAAATTCCAAATGATATGATTGATAAATACGGCTATCCGGGAACGGAAATTGCAGAAATTCAAGTACGCACTATCCTTCAGGATGCATGGGCTGAGGTTGAACATGAACTTGTCTACAAAGCAGAGTTCAGCCCCTTTGATGACCCTATGAAAAGAAAATTAGCCGCTGTAAATGCAAGCCTTTCTTTGGCGGATATCATTTTTCAAGAGATAAGAAGTTATCAGAGAAAATATACAAACGAAATGGATAAAAGGCGGGAAAGTTTCTTTCAGAAAATAGAAGAGTCAATTGACAACCTCCTTTTCACAGAACAAATTATACAGCCGCCGCCAGCAGTAAAATCAGAGGACTACCCTCCCATGTGGGCAGGTGAAAACCACTCAATTGATGATTTACTTGTTCACGCTTTATCTGCACACAACCAGAACCGTTTTGACGAAGCGATTATGCAATACACAAAGATACTTGAGTTAAAACCGCAAATCGATCCCGAAATGAACTATAATAACAATGCAATCCGCTCAATTATTTTTAAACACCGCGGAATGGCTCATTTTGCCAATTCTCAATACGATCTTGCAATAGAAGATTTCAGCGCATCCTTAAAGCTTGATAATGAAGCGTATAAGGTCGCTTATTACAGAGGCGTTGTAAATTCCGTTTTAAAACAGTTTTCACAGGCAATAGACGATTATTCCCTGTCTTTATCGATAAACCCTTATCAGTCATTCTGTCTTTTCAGACGCGCACAAGCATATTTTCATATAGGGGATTTTCCCGGCGCGCTTGCCGATTGCGAAAACTCCTTATCGTTAGAACCCGGAAATCAATCAGCTGTAAAGTTTAAAAATATCCTGCTTGAAAAGTTAAAGATGTAAGTAAAATTGATCGAGGAGAGAATCGAACTCCCGACCAGTTGCTTCTTCAACAGACTATTATCTGTTTTAATATTTATAATCTGTTGGAGAAGGCAACTGCTCTATCCACTGAGCTACTCGACCGTTTATTTATTAACTTTATTTGAAACCTCCGTCAATTTTTGATAACACAATATCATTTTTGTAACTTAAAGTCAAGAAGAGAGTTAAGATTTTTTTATACCATACAAAAGGCGCACAAAGAAACAGATGCGATTCTTTCGCTATCTTATTCTTTATGCGCCTTATTCGAGACCTAGTGTAAACTTCTTTCTCTTACAGCTTCTTCTTTTTCTTACAAGCTTATCATTGTAAAAACCATCGTGAAAAGCGCGACTGGTTCTGATATACTGATAACGCTGATGTATTGGGCAAAGCCTTTACCGGTTTCACATAATGCATCGCAAGCTGCAGCTCCTGCTTTTCCCTGTACTATAGCGGTTGCGCCGATTGCAAGACCTGCAGCAATTGCAAACCCGAAATACAGTATTCCGTTTTCAGGTGTTGTTTCCGCCGCATTCTTGAGTGTCCCCAATAATATAAATGCGTAGAAAATCTGTGTTAAAGGGAATCCTGCAAATACTAACAAGGTCATGGGAGCCGGTTTATTTGTTGTAAAACACTTCTTCCATGCGCCGATTGCCGCTTGCGCGCAGCTGCCGATACCAATGGCTGAACCGATGGCTGTTATACCAAGCACTAAACCGGCTCCTAATAATCCTAAATCCATACTTTACTCCTTCCAATTTTATTTTGCTTCTTTTTTTGCAAAGGGTTTGTAAGCTTTGCCTGACCAGCTAAGCCCTACATGCCCTGAAAATTCCAATGTATTCAAACGCACGCCGTGAACAAGGACAGCCAATACGTTAAGCACCATGTTCAAACCATGACCGAAAATAAATAATAAAATCCCTAAGAAAATCAAGAAATTGCCAAATAAGGGACCAGCCAGTAAATTAACCGTTCCTGCAATAGCAGCTCCTGCTAACCCTACCGCCCAAAGCCTTATATAAGACATTATATCAGAAAATACACTTACTATCCCTAAAATAACGGTAATTATACTCTGTAAACTGGATATTACAGATTGTTTGAAACTTGTCTGATAATACCCAAACAAGAAGTTTAGAAGAAAACCGCCTGCAATAAGATAAAGCGATACAGGATGCAAATCGATTTTACGGGTTTCATTACTTACAATGAGCATTAAAACCACATTATATACACCTGTAAGCATGGCAATTTGACCTATGTCTGCAAGGAACCTAGGTGTTTTTAACTTTATAAACTTTACTATATTATTAAGATGCGCTATTGACAGATGTATTAAACCGAGCGTAAAACAGAATATTTGTAAGTTCTGTGTTACTAAGACAGGGTCTGTTTTTGCAGTTGAAAAATATGAAAGAGAAATGTCCTGTAAAAATTGCGGAACTTTTTCAACTTCAAAACCGAACCAAGAGCAGGTCAGTACACCCCATATTGTATTTGATACACCAAGTAATAGAAGTAATAAAAATCCTTTTGGGATCGGTTTTTTCGGTATATTATTCCTATTATCGATTGCAAATTTTATAAGGCAGAATATCGCGATTAATGCAAGCATTGAACCGTAGGCGGCATCGCTGAAAATCATGCCGAAGAAAATGCTGAAGAAAACAAGAAACCATATTGAAATATCAATCTCACGATAACCCGGCAGTAACCCAAGAAAACCTGTAACAGGGTTAAGTATATCTACAAATTTATTATTTTTAAGTTTAGTCGGGACTTTTTCATCTTCAGGATCAGGATCGTATGCTGACAGTGCCCAGCAATTTTCTCTGGCGACAGCTTTTACATGCTTAAGATCTTCTGCCGGGACATAACCTGTTAACCATGAAAGTTTACTGAACGGATTTTCCGTTTTTTGTTCTTCCATAATTTCCATATTAGCCATTGCATCTTCAAACTCAATATCCTGCTGAACTTTTACCATTTCCGTATTTAGAGCAGAACGGCGGTTGGCGAAATTTTTTAATTTTTCGTCATATTCACTTATTTCTTTTTTTACTACTTCAGCTTCCTGTAATAATTCATTCAAACTTTTTTCAGGTATTTTTACAGGAGAAACACCTTTTATTTCTTTTTCAAATACTATAAGATGAATAACTGTTTTATTTGTTTTAACTTTGATAAAAACAATATCTTCTTCCAAATTTTTAAAATCATCCTGAAATATTTCATAAAGATAAACAGGCATTCCGCTGTCAAACATAGCCTTAATAATACCGGGATCAAAATTACCCCAATTTTGTATACGTTTTATTTCATGGCTAAGAAATATATCTCTGTCTTTTAATGTTCTGCGGCTTTTATCTATGTTCAGCATAAACTCAGATAAATCCGGTCTTGAAGGAGCTCTTACCGCGCTTAATGAATACGGCTCTTCTTCTTCTGTTCCAAAAATATCGGTTGCTCTTCTGCCTCTATGAAGCCCTATCGGTTTTTGCCTTCTTTCAAAAGGAGGGCGGTTATCTTCAGGCTCCCCTTTCTTTTTCTTTTTAGGTTTCTTTTCCTTCGGTAATTTAAAATCTCTAATAAGTCCGATTGCATCTTCAACTTTTACTCTATGTTTTTGTGCATTGGAATTGATGTCTACAGGTATATCTCTTGATTCCAGATGAATCACTCCAATGTCACGTAACTTTTGAAGAGCTATATCACGGAATGCTTCCTGAACTACAAGACAGATTTTTTTCATTGGTACAATCATATACTTGTTCCCTTATATACCTTTATGTTTTTACTCTTTCAGCAGATGACCCGCTTTTTGCGATTTTGCCCCGAACAACAGAAGCTGTCTGTTGATCCCCCAAATATACTTCTATCTTTTTAATATTATCAAGCGCTTGCGGAATTTTAATTTTTTCAAAAAGATTAACACGCTGTGTTGTTGTTCTTAATTCTTTATCAAGCCTTTTTCTTTGCTCTTCTACTATCTGCGCTTCCAATTCCAGTAAGAGTGATTGTTTCATGCAGTCTATTGCAGTATCAAGCCACAAAGGGGTACGCGCAAGATCGTAGCGGGATATCTCAAAATCCGCCCCTTTAAAAATCGGAATGGGTACGCCGGCAACATTCCCCTGCTCTGTTCTAAGGCTTGTAATTTTTAAAATATTTTTAGTGAAAAATCCTGTCTCGCCGAAGACTGCAATCCACCTTTTAAAAGATTCATCTAAGTTTTCTCTGGCTGAATGTAATTCCTTTAAACGAAGGTCTGTAAGCCTGATTTCTCCCTGTAACTGTTGTTTTTTAAGCATCAATGTAGGTAAATAGCGTTTATACCTTTTAAGAGAATCTTTTTGCTTTTTAAGTTCGTTTTTTGTAAGCCTTATCTTAGCCATTATTTATTCCCGATTATTTATCCTTAGGCCAGAATTTATTTATTAATTCTGTCCTTAATCCTGTTTCTTCTCTTTCAAAGCAATCTGAAAGAATTTCCCATCCTAAATCCAGCGCTTTTTCAAGCGGTATATTTACCGACAAGTCCATCATTCTTTTTTCAAATTGTTCCCCGTATTTTAAAAGCTTGTCATCCCAGTGGGTCATGATAAAGCCCATCGCTTTTTTCTCTAAAGTGTCGCGGAAAGATGAATAAAGTTTGATCATACCGTCCATTAAGGCGCGGTGGTCTTCGCGGGTTTTTCCGTTAACCTGTTGTTTAAGACGTGAAAGAGAGCCGAAAGGTTCTATGCGTCCGTTTTTAAGATAGTACTGACCTTCTGTGATATAACCTGTATTATCCGGTACCGGATGGGTTACGTCGTCGCCGGGCATTGTTGTAACGCCCAAGACTGTGATCGATCCTAAACCTTCAAAGTCAACAGCTTTTTCATAACGGCTTGCCAACTGGCTGTAAAGGTCGCCCGGATATCCGCGATTAGAAGGAACTTGCTCTTGAATAATTGATATTTCCTTCATTGCGTCTGCAAAGTTTGTCATATCTGTTAAAAGGACTAAAACGTCTTTTCCTTGAAGAGCGAATTGTTCTGCAACAGCCAGTGACATATCTGGTATCATAAGACATTCTACTGTCGGGTCGCTTGCAGTGTGTATAAACATAACAGTACGCGCCAACGCGCCGCCGTTTTCGATAGTTTCTTTAAAGGTAAGATAATCGTCGTATTTAAGACCCATACCGCCTAGGATGATAACATCAACTTCCGCTTGCATCGCGATACGTGCAAGAAGTTCGTTATAAGGCTCTCCTGATACAGAGAAGATCGGGAGCTTCTGTGAAACTACAAGAGTGTTAAAAAGATCGATCATCGGGATACCTGTGCGGATCATGTTACGCGGAATGATACGCTGAGACGGATTTACAGAAGGTCCGCCTATCGGGATCATGTTTTCGTGTAACATAGGACCGTTATCGCGCGATTTTCCGGAACCTGAGAAAACCCTGCCCATAAGATTATCGCAGAATGAAACCTGCATGGGTCTTCCTAAAAAGCGCACTGTGTCCCCTGTGGAAATACCTCTTCCGCCTGCGAATACCTGCAGGGAGACTGTGTCACCCTGAAGCCTGTTTACTTCTGCAAGAGAAGTGCCGAATACCGTATCAACTTCGGCAAGGTCTCCGTAACGCACACCGTCAGCTTTTACGGTAATTACGCTTCCTGTTATCGACTCAATTTTGCTATAAACTTTATTCATACTTTCCCCTAACCGCCCAAACTTTCGTTATTACTTAAATGAAACCTAGATAATAATTTTTCTGGCTTCATTGTCCAAGCCTTTTGATTGGCTCTTAATTGTTTTTTCAATTTCTTCTTCTATGGTGTCAAAGCGTTCGCTCTTCCATTCGCATCCATTGTAGTCAAGAAATTTTTGCCTTAATTTATTAAACCATGAACGTGCTTCGTTCTTGTCCGGAAATTCAAACTGAGAAGCAAGCACTATTAAAAGTTTTGTAAACACATATTTTTGCCTTTCCGGTTTTACAGCTGCATCGACAGGATCGAATGAGTTCTGCTGGAAATAAACAGAGTCGATAAGCTCGCCTTTCAGATAGACGATATAGTCCTCTGCGCTTGTTCCTTCTTCGCCTACTACCTTCATCATCTGTTCAACTTCCGTACCGTGCTTCATAAAAGAAAGCGCATATGATACTTTTTCGCTTTCGATTATTCCTTTATATTTTGACCATGAATCAAGAGGGTGAATGGCAGGGAACTTGCGTGCGTCCGACCTTTCGCGAGAAAGACCGTGGAAAGCACCTACTACTTTAAGTGTCGCCTGTGTTACAGGCTCTTCAAAGTTACCGCCTGCAGGGCTTACAGTTCCGCCGATAGTAACAGAACCGAGTTTCCCGTTGCGAAGGCGTACAATACCTGCCCTTTCATAGAAAGACGCAATTGTCGATTCCATGTAAGCGGGGAACGCTTCTTCACCGGGTATTTCTTCAAGACGCCCTGACATTTCACGCATCGCCTGCGCCCAGCGGCTTGTTGAGTCTGCAAGGAGAAGGACATGAAGCCCCATCTGTCTGTAGTATTCAGCCAAAGATACGGCTGTATAAACTGACGCTTCGCGCGCCGCGACAGGCATAGAAGAAGTATTACAAATGATGATAGTCCTTTCCATGAGGGATCTGCCTGTTCTTTCATCTTTTAATTCAGGGAATTCTTTTAAGGTTTCTACAACTTCGCCTGCACGTTCACCGCAAGCTGCTATGATAACGATATCAACATCGGCAAAACGGCTTGTTATCTGCTGAAGAACTGTTTTACCTGCTCCGAAAGGACCGGGTATACAATAAGTGCCTCCGCGCGCTACAGGGTAAAATGTATCGATAAGGCGGACACGGGTAACCATTGTATCTACCGGTTTAAGACGCTCTTCGTAGCAATCGATTGCGCGTTTTACCGGCCAGCGGAAACTTAATGTTACGGGTAATTTATTGCCTTTTTCGTCTGTAAGTTCTGCAATAGTATCGCGAAGTTTATATTTACCGGCAGGTTTAATCCAAGAGATTGTATAACTGCCGTACATATTAAACGGAACCATAATGCTGTGGGTAAAAGAGCCTTCCGGCACTGTCCCTAAGGCATCGGCGCGTTCTACTTTGTCGCCCGCATTTTTAACAGGCGTAAACTGCCATTCAATATCGGAGGGAAGCGGATCGAGGTAAACACCTCTTTCAAGAAAATTACCTGCAGCATGGGCTAACTGAGGAAGCGGGTTTTGCAGCCCGTCATAAACCTGCCCTAAAAGACCGGGTCCTACCTCTACAGATAACATATCCCCTGTAAATTCAACTTCGTCGCCGATAGTAATACCTTTGGTGATTTCAAAAACTTGAAGCTGCGCTACCTCGCCTCTGATTCTGATTACTTCGCTTTTTAATTTTGTTTCGGTTGTATTTCCGCCTGATTTAGTTTCGGTAACCTTAACATAACCAACCTCATTCATGGAAACAATCCCGTCAAAACGGACGCTTACCATATTGCCGTTAACGGCAGTTACTGTACCTTTTGTTCCGATCATTTTTTATCTCCCGTCATTTCACTTTTATTATTTTGACTCTCTTGATAAAAATCTCCGCGCGGTTCGCTGGATTCGTTAGATGAAGAATTTATAATTTGAGAGTAGATTGTTTTATATTCAGAGAATCCTTTTTCAACTATAAATAATTGCCGGCGTTCAAGAATCAGCAATTTTAAAAAATAGGCATATACATTATTACGGTCAAAATATTCGTTACCTGCCATTAAATCAATCGCATTCCACCGCGCTTTATCTATTAATATTTCCCCGTCAAGCGGCGAGCCTTCTTGAGTAAAGACTACGGAAGCTGTGTTATACGCATCTGCAGGAAGAACTGGTATATTAAAGGTTTCCATGTTTTCAAAGAAATATGTATCTTTATCGCCGTCTTGCGCTTCATTTTTATAATCGTTCGGACTTTTTTTATTCTGTAATTCCAAGTAGCGGTATCTTGCAAGATTTAAACGTAAAGTTTTTTCCCAATCACGCCAGTCATCGATAAAACTGCAGCCGGTAGAAACTGTTTTTTTTGTGCTGCTTACATCATTATTCAACTGTAAAGAAAGATATTTTAAAAGGGATGCATCTTTTTTACTTAATAATAATGATGCCAATTCCTTAAAAGCCTCTGATGACATAGGCGGCTTTTGATCATACATCAAAGAGGGTAACTGGGACATAAGGTAATAATATAATCCCACTAATTACATTCCTTTAGATGAATCTTTAATTATTTCAGCCAATTTGGGATTCAAGTAACTTGAAAGAAGCCCTGCAACCGCTTCTGAGGAAAAGTCATAATAGGCAGATCCTTCTTTGTTTGATATTTGAAAACCATAGGCTAATTTGCGGTTTGATTTTAATTCAATACCTTTTCCCAATTCTTTCTTTAACTGATCTGTAAAGAAAGCCTGAAGCTGGTTTAATTGATTTTCCGGCAGAATCAAATTAATAGTATCGCTGCCTTTAGAAGACCAATTTTTAATAAGCTCAGGCAAGATTGATTTTAGAATATCGCCGTTATAATTAGCGCCAATATTCTCGCTAACAATCTTGTTTAACAGTGCTTGAATTTCATCTTTGAAAGCCAAAATCAAGTTACGGGATGCCTGTTGTAATGCAGCAAGCGATGCCCTTTCGGCACGTTCTGCTTCCAGTTTGCTGTTAGAAATAATAGCGTCCGCTTCTTTTTTAGCTGCTTCGATGATACGTGCCGCTTCTGCTTGCGCGCCGTTTTTAATTTCTGACGCTTGCCTTGAAGCTGTATCAATCCCGTCCTTTTTTATCTTATCAATAAGTTCTTGAACCTGAATTTCCATCATTTCCCCTTTGTTTTAATTTATCAATATAAATATTGTATTATATATCCTTTTATTTCACAACCTTTTTTTTACTGTGTGCATAAATGCATTAATTGAACGAAAAAGTTAATCCTCTTAAAATCGTTAATCATTCTCTGCTGCAAAGGATCTCTTGAAACTAAGGTTATCTCCTTCCAGTTGATAAGCAGTTCCGGGTGTTTCTTTTGCAGATCCTCAATCAAGTTTTTAAGATGTTTCCCTATAACTATTAAGTTCTGAGCGGCTTCATTGATTATTTCAAGGGCTTCGGCGTTATTTTTAGCGACAATGCTGTTTATATAACGGACTTGCGTCTGGTCGCGATCAACTCTTAAAAGGGCAGCCCGAAGCCGGGAGCCGTCACCGCCGTCTTCTCCCATGACTACATCTATATCGTTTATTTTGCCTTGAGTATCCAATAAACTATGCATTGCCTCGCTCATTTCCCTTGACATCGTATTATTTGTCCATTGACCGCGTATTATTACGATATCGCAGAGTTCTTTTATTTCTTTTTCGACATAATCATCAAGGAAAGCTTTTAAATAATTCAGCCCTTCTGCATAGTAAAAAAAATCAACATTCTTTTTTCGGTATGTCTCACTTATCTGCACATTGTAGTTATCCAGCCGGTTAAGGTCTGTAGTTTCAAAAATTTGCTTTGTTAATGCATTAATTTGCGTGTTCTTTTTAGCATTGTTTATTATGGCAATATAATTATAAGCATCGTTCTTTTTAGTTTCCAGCCAAGTATCGCCTATTGTTTCACGGAAAACCGAATGTTTAAATTGCCATACAGGGTTTCTAAGGGTGTATTGAACCATCAATTCAAGGATTTTTGATGTATGAATCTCGCGCAAAGTCTTAATCATTGTATTGAATTCTTCATAATTGACAAGATCGTGACCTTCGCAGGATTTAATCAGGCTTAAAAGCCCGTTCCAGTCTTCTTCAGGTTTTAAAGGCTGTGTCACTGTTAAAAAATCCCCGATTTGATCGATCATTAAAATAGTTTTAATGGCGGGGTATTTGGGCTCGATAATAAAACTGCCGTCTGCAAAATGAGAGTCAAATTTCTTAAAAAAACCGGCAAAATTATATGAAACAAATTGATAAAAAGCCGAAGTTAATTCGTAACGATGGTTAACATTTGTTATGTGCTTTGAATCAAACTGATGGACAAGAAGATCAACATCGGCTTGAATTGATGCAATAAGCTCTTCTCCGGAAACAGTTTTTATTTTTTCATCAAGTGCTGCAGGATCAATGCGTTTTACCGTTTCTTTTACATTTGCGTCTATACATGAATCAACGATTAAGTGCCTTAATTTTTTCATTCTGCCTTCGTCTTTCATGAATAGTTTGATAGGATATATCATTTTATAAACAGAAAATAAAAATGACATAAAAGAGGGGTCTGTTTCTTCGGTTCTAATTCTAAAAAATTTGGCATATTTGCTTTGACTTAATTCTTTACCGATGCCTTTCAGCATATTTTGCTTTTCATCGGTTAAACCTTCGTTCGAAAATAAGGAAAATACTTTATCCATAAAGTCTTCTGCCATTTTTATGCTCCTAAATTATATTAATACAGGTATTTTAAATTTGCAAGTTTTTTATTAAATATTAAATTAGTACATTTTATTTTAATATAATTGTATTTATCATTAATAATCTTTTAAATGTTTTTTTAGTAAAAAGCCGAATTTATACCCTATACCTATTTGAATACTGGTGCGGGTGTATTGAATCGTCTGTCCCGGAAGATGTGAATAATCAGTATCCATTATAAAACATGGGTCTATGACGATCATCCCGTACCCTGCTTTTACCCCTAGCTGGATACCTGCAAACCATGATAAAAATGAGGGCGATGTTGTTCCCATTAATGATTGGTTGATTGATAAACCTCCATATGGTTCCAGCATAAAATGATCTGCCGGTTTTAAAACTAATTTGACTAATAATGGAACTTCTAATATCAAATCATGATAATCACCTGAAGAGGTAACAATCCAATCTTGTTTAAATTGGAAACCTGCGGCGACAGATAAAAAATTAAACGGATGAAATTCTATTAACGCTCTTAAACCAAAATTAAGCCAATTGATTGATTGGTATTCCCCTGCATAAACACTCGGTGCCCACAATACAGCTGCATCTAAATAAAGCCATTTATTACGCCATTCATTTGTACGCACAATATCTGGAAATCCTGAGAGCATATTGTAAACCATAACAGACAGAAACTGTGCAATGGAAGCATCAATTACATTGTAAAATAATATTTGTTTACCGATAACTTCGCCTGTTTTGTTATTTATCAATTCCAATATAAAAGCAAACCCTTGTGAATCATCTGTGTGATCGTCTGTAATATGATAAAAAGATAAATTATCATTTTTTTCTCTGGAATAAAATTCGTGTATTCCATTTGTTGTATTATTTTGAATTTCATTTTTTACCGCTTTCGTTTCGCTTTCAAGAGCGATAGTACCTTTCAAAATATAATCGGAAGCTGCTTGCGATCTGACAAGTGTATAAAATTGAGAGACTACTTCAAATGTAAGCTGACGGTAAAAAAAAACATTATCCCCTGCTGTTACGCTTCCTGTAACGGGAGGGACAAACACTTGAATGTCACGGATATTTTGAGCGTATGTAGAAACAGTGACAATAAAAAAAAGAATAATTAAAATGTTTTTTTTCATTTTTAATTATAACCAAATAATATCAAAGATATCTGATTCATCACCGCCGCCTGAATAAGTGCCTCTTACTTCGATAGTATAATGCGATGATTTATCGTTAAACGACACTTTAATTTTATGTCTGCCGGCTGTATTTAATTTAATTTCCCCGTTAGTTATTGGAATGGTATTAGGATTGTCTACGCTATGAGCATGTTCTAAAATTTCAATTTCTACACCGGGAGTATTGTATGGTATTTCTTTTACAACCCCGTCTCCTGCATACATGATCTGTAAATCATCACCGGGAACAAACCATTGTTCAGTTTCATATAAAATACGCGCCGGAACCAGCCATAAAAACTCAAGTTCTCCTGAGCCGGCTCCGTTACCGTTTCCGTTAGCGTCAATGCTTCCGATAGGTTGATTGCAGCTTATTACTGTGCAGATTGTGAGAATAATAAGTAATATTATCAAAAAACGCTTCATATTTGTTTCAGCCTATCGGAAAAACATTTTAATACAATTTAGTTCTTAAATGCGTTATCAATCTTAATCAAGGAAGGATCTCCTATTCCAAGCAATATTGAACCGCCAAGACCTACTCCGTTATCAATGTAGTTGTTCTCTATACCGGATTGAACAAACCATAAAATCGGAGCAACACTGTTATCTGCGTTAGCTTTTGTAATCGCATATACCGGTATATTAAAGTTAAAAGCGATTAATCCGCCTACTCCTTTCGGCACTTTAATTATAAAATACGCTTCATTATTCAAGGTAGCATCTGCGGTCATATTATTTTCCATTGTTACTTCTACACCCAAATCATCTGCGTTACCATTAATTTTTTCACCGTTAATTAACACATTGGGTCCTATTAAATCAGTATATTCATAAGACGCAGGAGCGGCTGTAACAATACCCTTTACATAATTTGATATGTGATGAAGTCCTACCGGAGTTGGTAAATCAGGTACCAGACCGCCGGTAGTAGCAGTCTTAAATGTAAATTTTCCCGCATAATGCCTATCACTACCGGTAGTTTCTTCTGAAGTGAACATATACAATGGGAAAGGTACAGTTTTAAATATTTGCGCTACGAATTGAGTTCCGTCACCAGGTGTATTAGTGGTAATAGCTGTTATTGTGTCAGCATCATTATCAAAATCGAATGAACCACCTGTTGTATCTTGTATTGTATAAAAACTTGAACCTGCTAAATTATCCGGAAATATACCGGATGACAGTGAAGCGATATCAAATGTAACTTTTGATGTTGTAGATTTTACTATTGTGCTTGGAGTGCCGGGATAATTACCCATATTATCGGCTGTATTAACAAGTGTTCCAACTGCGAGAAGAACAGCTCCTTTGGATGTTTTTTTTCCTACAAACAATATAGCCGCTCCTGTGTCTACTGCGGCGACGGCACCTTCTATACTTGAGCTAAAATCAACTGAACCGTAATTAATACCGACAGTTCCATCTTTGCCGCGGAAAACAGCAAGAGCTGCACCTTCACCACGGGACCATGATGTTCTTGAAACTTTCGGCGCTCCTGCGCCTGAACCATCTGCGTCATAATAGAATACTACTTCATAAAAGTCATGGTTAATTCTTGCAAGAGCGTTTGTCAAAGCTCTTGACATATTTTTACTCGGACTTCCGCCTTCAAGATTAATTGTTAATGTTTTTCCGTCCGCAGAATATTGTGCGAATTCTTCTTTGTTTTCATTTATACCTTTTTCCACTAGCGATAATGGCGCAAAATCACACGCCGCCATCATTAAAGCAAGCGTTAGAAGTACCGCTATTCCTGTAAAAATCCATTTTTTCATTTTAAAACTCCTTTTTATCTTTTAAAAGAATCATACGACCCTTCTGCCTTGTTCATTTTTTTATTTGAACAAAAACCTAAATATAAAAATACTATTGTTAAGTCTTATGTCTAATTTTCCATTTGTCAAGTTTATATAAAAAAATACGATTATATATTTTTATTTTAGTTTTTCTATATTGACAAAAACTTGTAAGTATAATGCACCTAACAATGATTTGTCATGAGTATTTTTTCACGATTTTTTATAAAGTTAAAGATTTTTACATATTTCGCTTTACTTTTGTATAGTGAATGTACTATCGTACAAAGGCGTATAATAATTTTTCTATTAATTCTTCAAACCCTAATCCATTTTTTACAGAAACTGCAATACTACCGGGAAACCTGCTTTGCAAATCTGTGATTTGATCTTTAGCAGGAAGTTTATCAATTTTATTAAGTAATGTTATCATCGGAATATTTTCTATTGCTTTTCCTGTTTCAGAAGAAAGCGCTTTTAAAACCGATAGAGTTGTTTCATAATTATTTTCAATATCAGGCTCTGATGCATCTAAAATGTTGATGAGTATATCGGCTAACGCCGCCTCTTCCAGTGTTGAACGGAATGCTTTGATTAAAGCATGAGGGAGGTCTCTTATAAAACCGACTGTATCTGTCAGTAAAACAGATTTGTCAGGCGTTAGCTGAAATTTTCGCGTAACGGCATCAAGAGTGACAAACAGTTTATCCTGCGCATCTACATCTGCACCTGTTAGTGCATTTAATAAACTTGATTTTCCTGCATTCGTATAACCGACTATCGCGCATACAGGAATATTGTTCCGCTCCCTCAAGCGTCTTTGAAGCTGTCTTTGTTTTTTTACCTGTTCTATTTCTTTTTCAAGCTGATTGATTCGCTTTTCGATTTTTCTGCGGTCAGTTTCTAATTTAGTTTCTCCTGATCCTTTCGTTCCGTAACGCCCTCCCCTTTGGCGCGAAAGATCAATATACTTATGCGTTAAACGCGGTAATAGATATGTTAATTCTGCCAATTTAACTTGCAGTTCCGCTTCTTTTGTAGTTGCTCTGTCTGCAAAAATACGGATTATTAATTCCTGCCTGTCTATAACTGGAAGCCCTGATAACTCCTCCCAATTTCTTTGTTGCGAAGGGCTTGTGTTCCAATCAAAAATAAGTAAATCAGCTTCAATTTCTGACGCTTTTTCCGATATACTTTGCGCTTTTCCGCTTCCCATTCCGTATTTCGCGCTTTTTTCCCTGACTTTTATTTTTTCGTGACACGCAATTTCAAGACCTAAGGTTTTGGTAAGACCGCAAAGTTCACTCGCCTTTGCTTCATCACTTGCTTCGCCGTTAAGAATACTTACTAAAACAGCTCTTTTCGCCTTTTCCTGTGTTTCGTAGAGTTTTTGCATTCAGTACTTTTATATCTTAAACAATTTACTGTATGCTTCAAGTGCGCTGTCACCAAAATCATGAGAAAGTACTTTCTTTGTAAGAATTTTTCCCAACTGCACTCCTTCTTGATCAAAGCTATTAACGTTCCACACAAAACCCTGAAACATTACTTTGTTTTCATAATGCGCAAGAAGGCTTCCTAAAACGGCAGGTGTAAGGCGTTTTCCGTAAATTAAACTTGAAGGTCTGCCTCCGGGAAATTCTTTATTGCGATCATTTGAGTCCTTCCCTTTTGCGAATGCGACAATTTGCGCCGTAAGATTTGCCGCTAACTTAGTTTGGCTTACAGAATTATCAACAGATACATCATCATTCTTTTGGCTTTCTGTAAAACCTATAAATTGTAAAGGAATAATATCTGTCCCCTGATGCAGTAATTGGTAAAATGAATGCTGACCGTTTGTTCCCGGCTCTCCTAAAATTACAGGACCTGTACTGTAAGAGACAGGCTCTCCGTTACGGTTTACACGCTTTCCGTTTGATTCCATATCCATTTGCTGTAAATGCGCAGGAAAGCGCGAAAGAGCCTGACTGTAAGGCAGAACCGCTGTACTTGGGTATTTTAAAAAGTTGCGTTCCCATACACCGATAAGCGCATCTAAAAGAGCGGCATTTTTTAAAATATCATCGTTAAGCGCAAGTTTATCCGCTTCTGAAGCGCCTTTTAAGAAATCTTTAAATACTTCAGAGCCGAAAGCCAAAGAAAGAACACAGCCGCCTACAGCAGAGGATGACGAATAACGTCCTCCGATGTAATCATCAATATAAAAAGAATCTAAATATGCGCTGTTACGTGCAAGAGGGCTTGTTTCGCTTGTTACAGCTATCATGTGTTTGCTTGTATCCAATCCCGCTTTTTTTAATTTATCTTTTACAAAGAGTTCATTTGCCAGTGTTTCCTGAGTTGTGCCGCTTTTTGATACTAAAATAAAAAGGCTCTTTGCAAGATCGCAGGATGATATTATCTGTGATGCGTCATCCGGGTCTACGTTTGAAATAAACTTTGCATTGAGTTTTTTCTTACCTTCAGCTATTGCCCAGTTATCAAGAGCAAGATAAAGCGCGCGGGGTCCTAAGTCTGATCCGCCTATTCCTATTTGAATTACAGTAGTAAAATCATTCCCGGATGATCCTTTGAATTTTCCGTTGTGAACATCGTCTGCAAAGCGGCAAAATCTTTCCATTTCTTTGCGGTAAAATTCCCCGATGTTTTTTCCGTTTTCAATTACAGGCTTTCCTTGCTCTCCGCGCGAAAGCTGGTGTAAAACCTTGCGTTTTTCCCCTGTATTAATTACTTCACCGTCTAAGAGAGCTTTATATTTTGCGATTATTTCCTGCTCATTAGACAGCTCTTGCAATAATTTGACGGTTTGCTCATCGGCAGCTTTAGCCGCCCATGAATAGTTAAGCCCTGCCGCCATTGGGATAACACATTCGCTAACCCTTTTTGCATCAAGTTTTGATCTGAAATCAAATGAATAGCCATTTGCATAATCGCTGAGTTTTTTAAAACTATTTGTTTTATCGAAATTTAAAAATTGCATGATTTTCTCCTTATTTTATAATAATATTCCCTTTTATTAAATTTTTCAATCTAAATTTACTCTTCCTCTTTCTGAGGTCCGACTGATATTCCTGCTTTGTTTAACCCTATTAAAAGAGGCACTCCGACAAGCATTGCGCCTAACGCAAAGAGCGCTCTTTCTATAGGGGCTGATACCATTATGATAGTCCATATTTCTTTAGGCTGTTTAAAAATAATTAAAGAGAAAAAGTTTCCTATAGTTGCCCCTCCTATAAGACCTGAAAAGGTGCATATCCAAATTGCAGGAAATTTCCAAAAGCGTTTAGGATTTTGAAATAGTTTTTGTGCAAAAATAATTCCTGTAATCATTACTAAAAAACCTATCCCGTAAAAAATAACAGGAAGCCATATAAAACTTCTGCCTATTTCCTGTGTGAACCAGAGTATCGTTCCTGCAATATATACAATAATACCGCCGTTAATTAATAAACTGCCGTTTGTGTTAATAGTAATAAGCTCTCCTTTTCCCCATGCAATACATCCTGTAGTAAAGGCTGTTGTTGTTCCTATTATAAAAGTTCCAAGCCCCATCCACGCGGTATGAGGCGCGATTAAAGTGCCTATAAACCCGCCTGCCGCAGAACAGAGCGCGCCGCCTAAGGGACCGAAAAAGATTCCCGATAAAGGATTTAATATATGCGAAACAGAAAAAGTGCCGCCCGTTCCTAAAATCGGAAAGACAGGCAATAAATGACCTGATGCAACAACTGAAGCCCATACGGCAACAACTGCAGGATGAATTTTTATTAAGTTTTTCAATTACGTCTCCCGTCAAATACTATCCCTTTTCTGTCCATTTTGATCAACCTGTCTGCAAAAGACGCTAAGTTCATGTTATGCGTAACAAAAATAATTGTATAAGCTTTTTCCTGAAGCTCTTTTAATGTTTTCATTATTTTTAAATTACCTTTATAATCATTGCCTACATCAATTTCATCTAAAATAATGATTTTAACCCCCATTGCAATAACACAGGCAATCACTGTTTTGGTTTGATCTGCCCTGCACAATGAATGAGGAAAAGCAAACTTATCTTTTATATCTGCAATAATAAGAGCTTGTTCTGTTCGGTGTTTTATTTCTTCTTTTGAAAGACGCATATTTTTTAAAGCAAAGGCAACTTCATTAAATACAGAGTCTGTAAAAAGCTGAGAACCAGGATTTTGCATAACAAAACCAATATCATTTGAGATTTCACTTACAGAAAGCTCTTTAATATTTTTATTTCTTAAAATAATATCACCTAATGACGGACGTAAAAGACCTGTAATATTTTTTAACAGCGTAGTTTTTCCGCAGCCGTTTTCCCCTATTATAGCTGTAATATCATTTTCTTTAATTGAAAGATTGATGTTTTCAATACTAATATTGTTTGAATAAGTGTAAGAGAAATTATTAATGTCTATTACAGAAGAAGCTGAATAATTAGTTAAAGAAGATGGAAAAGAGAATAAGGAACATGGATTATCAATATTTGAAACAGGCTCTATTCCGTTTTCTTCCAGTAATGCATTGTTTGAAAAAATATTCTTTGATGTGTCATAGGCGGCAATCTTTGCGTTTTTTAAAATACAAACCTTATCGGCATATTCTGCCATTAGAGCAGTATTTCCTGAAGCTATGATTACCGTTATGTGAAACTTTTCATTAATTTCTTTTAAAATATTTAAAACTTCACGAGCGCCTTGGGGATCGAGGCGGCACAACGGCTCGTCAAGTATAAGGATTTTTCCTTTCATGGCAAGGGCTGCTGCAACCGACAAACGCTGTTTTTCGCCGCCTGAGAGAGTTGATATCTTTCTGTTTTCAAAACCTGTTTGTGCCAAACCTACAGCGTTAAGCGCAAACTCTGCACGTTGTTCTATTTCGTCTTTAGGCAAACACAAATTTTCAGGACCGAATGCCGCTTCTTGACGGACTGTCGATGTAAATAATTGACTTTCAGGATCATCTAAAACTATTCCCGCTTTTAAAGATAATTCGGCTACAGATGCATCTTTAGTGTTAAGAGTGTCAACGGTTACAGTTCCTGATAATTTGCCTCCCGTTAAATGAGGGATAATACCATTTATCAGTTTACAAAATGTTGTTTTTCCAGCTCCGTTTTCACCCATTACGGCAAGAAATTCACCTTCTGTAACAGATAAATTGATCCCTTCTAAGGCATACTCTTGTTTCTTTGGATATGTAAAGAAAACATTTTCAAAGCAAATAAAACTCATTAAACTCTCAATTAAAAAATAAAGGGTAACTTATAATTAATTATCAATAAACTTGCAAAAAAAACAATGCATGCAGAAATAAAAAGAAAATCTACCGCTTTCATTTTTGGTTTATCTATCCATGTCCGGGTTTTGTAAATACCAAAAGCGCGGGAGTCCATAGAAACAGACGAGCTTTCTGCTTTGCGCATTGCACCTAATATTAAAGGGAGTAAAAGACCTGTGTATGCTTTTATACCGGAAAAGAAAGAACGCTTATCAAATGAGACAGACCTTCTCAATTTTTGAGCGTCTATAATAAGAGATGCTTCTTCTTTAAAAACAGGGATTAAATTAAAAGCCGCAGTAATAGTAAAGGCTGCTTTATAGTTAATGCCAAGTGAACAAAGACTAGATGCAATCTCTCCTTGAGAAGTTGTTTTCGTAAAGAGAGGTAAAAGCAAAATTAGGGCAAACAAACGGCAAAGGATTATTAGCGCAAGAAAAAAACCTTCCCATTTTAAAGAACCCATCCCTCCAAAAACAGGGAAAGAAGAGGGAAACAGAGGTTTCACAATGTAAGTGCTTCCGGGAGCGAAGATTGTTTGCATCAAAATAATGAATACCGCTAACAATGAAAGATTAATTATAACGGGCAGTCTTATTACTATTCTTATGTGTGTAAAAAATCGGACAACAAGGAGAATTATCAGTAAACAAAGGGCAGGCATTAGTTTATTTACAAGAAAAATAAGGACTGTTATGAGCAATACACATAAAAGTTTTGTAAGCGCACAAATTCTGTTTGCGCTTGGGAGACTGCCACTTTTTAATTTATGCTGTCTATACCTTAACATAAGAATATTTTCTTAATAAACTATATACAAAATGAGAAAATTATGCTATATTGAATAATATATCATCATAAAAAGGAGAGATTTTAATGAGTGATGCAAAAACACGCCTTGCAAACAGGGAGAGGCAAAGAAAGTACCGTGAAGCACACAGAGACGAAATTAACGAACAGCGAAAAAAAAGGTACAAAGCGCGCATCGCAAAAGGGAAATGCCCAAGATGCGGCGGCAAAGTAAAAAAGGGTTACACCCTTTGCTCCGAGTGTTGCGGTTATCAGGCTAATCTGAATCGCAAGTATTCCAAACAAAAGAAAAAAACTTCTTCAACCAAGAAAACAGCGGCAAAAAAAGCTACACCAAAGAAAGATAACCCTAAAATAAAAGCCGCAGTAAAAAGAAGAACGGCAAAAAAAGCGAAAGCAAAAGCCAAAAAATAACTTTTAAAAATAAAAAGAGAACATGCCTGACCTTTCAAGAGCGGTAAGGCATGTTTTTTTTTGGAAAAAATTAATAAAAAATAAAAAGAAACCGCGAAAATCCGGATCAGGTTAACTGCCTTCAGCCCCATTAAACGGCAGTTCGTTCTGAGGCTCCGGAATCATTGTTTTAGAAACCAAGCGATTAATAATTGCGACATTATCAAGCAGGCTTGATACAGATTGATTTTGATGAAGACGCGAAATGACATGCGCAAAAAGACGGGTAATATTTACATTTACATACCATTCGCGTTTAACAACATCTTCATGAAACACTGCATTGGTTCCAATAAGACGGTAAAAAAGCCCTTCATTGTACGCTTGATCAAAATGCGCTATCGCATCTCCTGAAAAAAGAGGGAGGCTTATAGCGCAGATAATTCTTCGGGCACCGTTTTCCTTTAAGAGCTTCATTCCCTTTATCAATGTGCCGCCTGTTCCAAGCATGTCATCTGCCATGAAGACTGTCTTATCCTGAACATTTCCTAACAGCCTTATCTGAGATATATTTGATGAGGAGGCATCTTTTGAAAGTTTTGAATAATCTCTTTCTTTATACAAAAGCGCCAAAGGTTTTTTAAGAGCAGAAGCATAAAATTTATTTCTGTCTACAGCTCCTGTGTCAGGAGATACAACGACTATATCATCGTTTAATATATCTTCCATTTGAAGCAAGGTTTGAATTATTTGATAACTTGCATGAAGATTTTCAAGACGCATATTATGAAAGGCATTCATAATGTCTCTGGAATGTATATCAAGGGTGATAATTTGATTAACACCCAAACTCTCAAATATTTTTCCGATTCTGCTTGCGGTAAGCCCTTCCCTGCCCTTCGCCTTATGCTGTCTTGAATACGGGTAAGTGGGTATTACAAGCGTGATTCTTTCAGCGCCTGCCTGACGGACAGCATCGACTGTAACCATAACGATCATCAAATGATCGTTTATTGAAAGATGATCAACCACACCGCTTGCAAATTTAACAGGATAGCGGTTTTCAACATCCTGAAAAATAAAAACATCTTTGCCGCGTATAGATTCTTCGATCTCTGATTTAACCTCACCGTTCGAAAAAAGTGTAAATTTTACAGGTACTTTAAAAGGTTTGTGCAAATACTTATCAATACCGCTCTGAGAGTCTGTACCGCGTACAACAATACGATTCATTAAATCGATATGCAGCGCCGCTTGTTCTAATGTGATATTATAGCGTTTAGCGATTTCTTCTTCTGTCTGTTTGCGGCTATGCTTATATTTATTACAAAGGTGTTCAATTACTTCATTAGCGAACACTTCGCCGCCGGGACAGGCAATTATGGCGAGATTCGCCGGATTGAAGTATTTCATAAGCTTATCCACTTTTTAGCACATTTTATACAAAAAGATCAAGGGGGTATATTCTTTGTATTTATGCCCAATCGCGGCTTCTGCCGACCGCTTTGTGCCAGCCGTTAACAAGCTGAATGCGTTTTTCGCTGTCCATTTCTGATTTAAAAATAATATCGCTCTGCCAGCGGTTTTTTACTTCATCTTGACTTTGCCAAAAACCCACTGTGATACCGGCAAGACATGCAGCTCCTAGTGCTGTTGTTTCCCGCACTACAGGGCGGATGATATCTGCATTGCAAATATCAGACTGAAACTGCATTAAAAATTTATCCCTGCTCGCCCCGCCGTCTACTTTTAGTTCTTTCATGGTAAAGCCAAGGTCTGTTTCCATTGCATGGAGAAGATCCATCACTTGATAGGCGATTGATTCTTGGGCCGCTCTTATAATGTGGGCTCTTTTTGTTCCGCGTGTTATCCCTATCAGGCAACCTCTTGCATACATATCCCAATACGGCGCGCCTAAGCCTGTAAAAGCGGGGACAAGATAGACACCGCCTGTATCATTTACTTTTTGTGCAAAATATTCGCTATCCTCGCTGCCTGTAATTATCCGCAGCTCGTCGCGTAACCATTGAATTACAGCCCCGCCTGTAAAAACCGATCCTTCAAGCGCGTACTGCACTTTGCCGCTGAAACCTGCGGCAATGGTTGTTAAAAGACCGTTTTTGCTCTGCGATGCTTCTGTCCCCGTATTCATAAGGAGAAAACATCCTGTGCCGTAAGTGCATTTCGCTTCCCCTTTTTCAAAACAGCATTGACCGAAAAGAGCGGCTTGCTGATCGCCTGCATTTCCTGCAATCGGTATCTGCACTCCGTTTATTTCCGCGTTTGCAAAAACTGAACCTGACGGTTTTACTTCCGGCAGCATGGCGCGCGGAATATCAAGCGCGTTAAGAAGTTTATCATCCCAATCGAGTTTATGAATATCAAAAATCATTGTGCGGCTTGCATTTGTATAATCTGTAACATGCGCCTTTCCTCCGGAAAGTTTCCAGATAAGCCATGTATCAACAGTGCCGAAAAGTATCTCTCCTTTTTGCGCTCTTTCTCTTGCGCCTTTTACATTATCAAGTATCCATTTAATTTTAGTGCCGGAAAAATAAGCGTCAGGGATGAGCCCTGTAGTTTTTGTTATATATTCTGAAAGACCGTTTTTTTTAAGTTCGTCAACAATAGCGGAGGTTCTTCTGCACTGCCATACAATTGCATTGTAAATAGGAACGCCTGTTTTTTTATCCCAAAGAATTGTCGTCTCACGCTGATTTGTGATTCCGATAGCGGCAATGTCGCATGCATCAATTTTTAATTTTTTTAACAGGTCAGACATCACATTGTATTGCGAAGAAAATATTTCCATCGGATCATGTTCCACCCATGCTTGTGCAGGATAAATCTGATTAAATTCTTTATGTTCTTCACCGATTATTTTTTGATTGTGATCGAAAAGAATAGCTCTTGAACTTGTTGTTCCCTGATCTAAGGAGAGGATGTATTTACTCATCTTTTAAATTTAACATACGATAATGATTCTAGCAAGTTGAGAATTATTGATGTTAGTATTTTCTACTTACTCTTCATAATCTCAACCCCGTTCCAGTTTGCAGGAGGGGGGGAAGATACATATTCCATACATCTTTTATAAAGATTTTCTGCGTTGAAATCTGCGGGTAATATACTTAAAACTTCTTTAAACTTTCCTAAGGCTTCTTTGAAAAAATGAGTATAATAAAGTTTCATTGCCTGATTGTGTAATTGCCAGGCTTTTTGTTCTTCCGGTGAGAGCCCTCTTTTTACCGTGAAAATGCGCACTCCCTTTGTTTTGCCTTTTACAGCTACTGTGTCAAGAAGCCTGTAATTTAATCCTGCATTTGGAGAGGTTCTTCGCAGTTCTTCAAATAAAAACTCTGAAATTAAAATTTCGCAGTGATATGTTTTTGTAAGCCCTTCCATTCTTGAAGCAAGATTTACCGCGTCTCCGATTACTGTATAGTCCATCTTGCGCTCGCTTCCTATGTTGCCGACAGTCACTTCTCCGTAATTAATTCCGATGCCGATTTGAAACTCGCACTTGCCTGTGGCGCGCTGGCTGTCATTAAATTTTTTGACAGTTTCAATCATTTCTAATCCTGAAAGCACCGATTGAAGCGCGTCATCTTCATGTTTTTCAGGAGCGCCCCAGATTGCCATAATGGCATCCCCGATATATTTGTCTACTATGCCTTTTCTGTTGTAAATTATTTCGACTTGCCCGGAGAAATATTTATTAAGAGAGTTAACTAAAACATCAGGAGCCATGCCTTCTGAAATTGTTGTAAAGGAGCGGATATCGGAAAAAAGAATTGAAAGATTGCGGTTATCGCCGACAAGCATTTTTTCAGGGGATGCAAAGAAACGCTCTATTACATCATTGGGAACATATTTTTGAAAAATCTGACGTATGCGTTCTTCTTTTTTTCCTGCAAGAACAGCGTCAAATGCATATTTTTTTATTTGTGTGTATGCGCTGTCAAGTTCTTCTGTCATTTTGTTAAAAGTTCCTGCAAGTATGCCTGTTTCATCATTATATTCTATCTCTACCCGCGATGATAAATCAGCTTTTTCGATCACGCAGTTCATCGCTTTAATAATGCTCCTTAATGGTTTTACAAAACGATGTGTAATAATAATGAGTAAAAAAACCGCTATTACAAAAGATATTACAAGAGTGATGATAGTCTGCATCGCAATATTTTTTGCATCTTTGTAAAAAATATTTTCTTTTTCGCTGATTAAGATATGCCAATCAAAAGGGGTAAAATAAAATGATTGAAAAATATATTTTTGATCGCAAAAAACAGCTGTCTGCAACCCTTGATTTTCCATTGCAAGTATTTGCAATAACAGCTCTTTTTCATGCGGTAACAGTTTCGGATCAGAAGAAGCCATTGCAATATTTCCGTTACCGTCAAGAGCGAAAATAATTTCTGTTTCGCTTAAAATAATACTGCGTCCGTACTGCTCCACAGATTTTTTTGCCGCTTCTGTCATTTCTGGTCTTCCTGCAAAGTTATTTTCTATTAAAAGCGACCATTGGCTGTTTGCAAATTTTTCCAGTTCTCCTAATTTAAAACCTAATAACTCTCTTGCAAGGCGCGTAACACCGTTTACCGCATGATAATAAGAGGCTGTCTCGGCAAGAATAAGCGGGACAATTATTAAGGGCAAAACTACAAGGAACATCTTGAGCCTTATTTTCATTAATTTGATTATATGGTAGATTATCAAATATCTCAAGAAGGTAAATTTATTAACCGATAAGGAAAGTATGAAACGTTATTCAATTAGATGCCTGACAGGCAGCACAGAATACATTGATATTCTGAAAGAAAGTGAAAATGAGTATCTGGTTCGGTTTACACGCAATAACAACGGACGTATTAAAACAACCGAAGAAACAATCACAAGACATCTCTTTAATATCTGCGTACAAACCGGATATTTAAACCCGATGACAGAAACTTCTGTCGCCTAAACACTAAAACAAAAGTTTAAAAGGTCAGACAGTGAATGAAAACCAATGGTTTACTGACATCGAATTTTGGGAAGAATTTGCTCCCATTATGTTCGATGCAGTCCATTGGGCAGAAGTTCCTGAAGTAGCCGATGCCGTTACGCGCTTATCGCGCTTTAATCTTTACGGACAAACCCCAGAAAATGAATGGAAACAGCCTCTTACCTCAGCGCCTAAAATCCTTGACCTTTGCTGCGGGTTAGGCAGAATCAGCACGGAATTAGCCATGATGGGTTTTTCCGTAACAGGCGTTGACCTTAATGAAAGTTTTTTAAATACAGCAAAAGAAGACGCGCTTGCCGAAAACCTTAATATCGAATACATACATTCCGATGCAAGAACTTTTATCCGCCCTGATTTTTTTGACACAATTGTAAATTTATATATCTCTTTCGGTTACTTTGAAAACAGACAAGACGATTTAAAAGTTTTGCGTAACGCATATACATCGCTAAAAAAAGACGGCACTTTTATAATTGAAACTTTAGGCAAAGAAATCGCCGTTAGAGATTTTATCGAAAACGAATGGTTTGAAAGAGCAGGCTGCAAAGTACTAACCAGTTATGCGCCTCTTGATTCGTGGGCATTCTTAAAAAACCGATGGATCTTGCTAAAAGACGGAAAAAAAGTGGAAAAAACCTTTGTTCAGCGTCTGTATTCCGGCTCAGAATTAAAAACAATTTTACAGGAAGCAGGTTTTGAAAAAATTGACATTTACGGTGATTGGGACGAAAGCTCTTACGATCAGCACGCCAGAATGTTAATCGCCGTCTGTAATAAATAAAAAATTACTACAAAGTATCTCTTTAATTATCCTGTAACAACTGCCTTATTGCTCTTAATTGATTTTCTAAATCCACTATTCTTTGTTCCAATGCCGTATTTGATGTACGCAATTCATTTGCGTTAGACGAAAGTGAATTATTTTCGGTTCGCAGAGAGGAAATTGTTCTGTCTTTTTCCGATGAACTTTGTTCAAGCGATGTGTTTGTTGTACGCAAAGCAGAAATTGCCTGTTCAAGTTCGCTTATTCTGCCCGCTTGCCCTGTACTGCCGCTGCTTAATGCATCTATTGATTTTTGCAAATCGTTTACTTTTGCCTGAAGTTCCGAATTTCTGGTTAATAAATCATGCTGTTGTTCAGGATTACCTGTTCCGCTGTTTTTGCGCGTTTTTTCTATCATCACTTCCATAAGGTTCATTGCCTGATTGTAATATTCCCTTCTTGTCTGAAATGATCTTGATGTATTGTTATTTAAAAAAATCCGCAAACTTGCAATTGATTGGTTTGCAAGATCGTATTGTTCTTTTTGAATTAATTCTCCGATAGACGCAATTCCTCCTGCAAGCTGTGCATCTATTGCAGAGTTTCTGTCCTGCTCTTTTGTAAGACGTTCAAGCTCGCTCATCGCTGTCTCAAGTTCACCTGATACTCTTTCTTGAGCTACAGCAAACTCTCTTGATCTCTCTTCAAGCTGGGAACGAAGACGCGCTTCTCTTGTTCGGGATGCTTCCAGTATATTAGATCGTTCTTCCTGTAATAAACCTAACTCCTGCCTGAAAGCAGACTGCATCAATGTAAGTCTTTCGCGGGCTGCAATCTGCTCTTCTGAAAGACTTATATTACTTGATAATAATTGCATCAGTTCATCATCAACTGCCGATAAACGCGAAGCGATTGATGTTATTTCTTTTTCTTTTGCAGCAATTTGATCTTGCGTTTCTTTTCGGATTTCTTCGATAAGAGCGCGTTCTGTTGTGTTATATACAGCGTTTCCTTTTCTGTGCTGCGTATCCGCTTTGACGTTAAACGAAATTAAAAGAAAAAACCCTGCACAAAGAATTACAATAGCTGTAATATTCACAATTAATGGAAAAAAAACTCCTTTCTTTTTTGCAATTTCTTTAACGGATTTTTCTGTATCTCCTGCATCCTCTGAAAGTTTTTGTTTGTTTTTTTCGGTTATCCTGTTAATTTTTGATAATATTTCATTTTGCTCTTCAGCAGAAAATGCAAGTTCCGCTTGAGGATCAATAACAATGTTATCTAATTCAGCCATATTGGTATCCTTTATTTATTTTTAGCGGCTGCTTTTTCTGCTTCCTTGTTTGAAAGTTTTATACCGCCTGCTTTTAAACCTCTTATATTATAATCCTGCGCCTTAAATTCTTCTGTAAGAACTTTTAATCTGGGCTTTGGTTTATATTTTAAAGTAAAAGTAAATTCTTCTCTTGTGTCTAAATGCAAGATTACAGCTCCGTCAGGAACAAGGAAATAATCCTTGTTCATTATCCAGCCTTCGATAACACAGCGTTTAATGTACGGATATCCTTCTTCCTTATCTTTATAAATAATTGTAAAAACAGTATCAGAAAGAATATCTTTATCTGCGATACCTGTCCACCATGCATCGCTGCCTACAAACGCTTTTTCCGGGAGTTCCATAACTGTGTACATTCCGTTCTTGCGGATAGCGAGAATTCTGTCAAAGGGTGATACCTCTGCGACTTTTGCTCCGGAAACATTTGTACCAAGATAGCCTGTTTTAGGATCGTATTTTAAATCAACATCGCGCTTTACTACTTCCTTTGCAATAACTTTATCAAACGCTCCTACTACAGTTCTGCGTTTTCCGCTTCCGATTTCTTCGTTGTTTTTTATTTTTTCGATTATCCCTTTTAAAAACGCAATTGAATAGGCTGTAATATTTTTAAGATGATTATTAATTTCTTTAATACGCGCATTAATTTGATCCATTTCGTCTTTTGCTTTATTAATGTCGTATAACGAAATTCTGCGGATAGGTATTTTTAAAAGATGGTCAACATCATCTTCAGAAACGCCTCTTGTTCCTATTTCTTTAAGGAAAGGTTTAAAACCTGAGATAACAGCATCCTGCACGCCTTTTGCGGTTTTCATTTTTTCGATGCCTTTATAAATACGCTCTTCGATAAATATCCTTTCTAAAGTACGAAGATGCAGTTTATTTAAAAGTTCCTTTTTTTCCAATTCCAGTTCGCTTGTTAGAATTTTAACAAGCTGTTTTGCATGATGCTTAATAACTTCTGTAACGGTCATTACAGAAGGAAGCCCGTTTTTAATAACAAGTAAATTCACAGAAATTGACTGTTCGCACTCTGTAAAAGCAAAAAGCGCATCGACTGTTTCCTGCGCATAAACACCGCGGGCAAGTTTAATTTCTATCTCTACTTTATCTGTTGTAAAATCATTAATACTTTGTATTTTTATTCTTCCCGCTTTTGCCGCGTTATCAATACTATTAATAATACTTTCTGTTGTTGATCCGAAAGGAAGCTCTTTAATTAAAATACGTTTAGGATCGGAAGTATCAAGTTTTGCGCGTACCAAAACCTTACCGTTGCCGCCTTCGTAACTTGAAACATCAACATATCCTCCGGTTGGAAAATCAGGATACAATTCAAATTTCTTTCCGGAAAGACAGGTAATTTCCGCTTCTAATACTTCAAGCACATTATGAGGTAAAATCTTTGTGGACATTCCAACTGCAATCCCTTCCACGCCCAAGACAAGCACCACAGGAATTTTCGCGGGAAAAAGCACCGGCTCTTTATTGCGCCCGTCATATGAATCAACCCAAGGGGTAAGCTTTGGGTTATAAAAAATGTCTTTGGCAAGAGGCGTTACGCGGCATTCGATATAACGGGGAGCTGCCGCATCGTCTCCTGTGTAAAGATTGCCGAAGTTTCCCTGTCTGTCGATAAGAAGCTCTTTATTTGCAAGAACAATTAAAGCCGGGTTAATTGAAGCCTCTCCGTGCGGGTGATACTTCATACATGAACCTGCCACATTGGCTACCTTATGAAATTTGCCGTCGTCCATTTCAAAGAGCGTATGCAGGATACGCCTCTGAACAGGTTTAAGCCCGTCTTCAAGATCGGGGATAGCCCTGTCTTTGATTACATAAGATGCATATTCCAGAAAGTTGCGGTCGAAAATGTTTTTAATAAATGCCATTGTTTATACTTTATTACATATACGCTTTTTTAGGGAAGGGGGATCCGGTTAAACTTTTCATTTTTTTAGAGATTGATAAAAAAATAATCATATAATAAACTGAATTTGTCAGGAGTTAATAAATAATAAACTATGTAACTTTAAAATACAGTTATTTTTTATTAAAGAAAATACAGGAGGGAAATTATGATAATAACTAAAAAATATACAATACATTGCTTTCTTCTTACTCTCTTTATAATTTGCACATACCCGCTAAGTGCAGAATCTGAGTCTGAAGAAGAAGGGACTCTTGTATCAGATGAAATTGTTTCGGCAGAAGCCGTAGAGCAAAACGAAGAAATTGCTGTTTTAAATGAAGATGCGCCTTCACCGTATGATGACCTTGATTTTTATGATGACCTTGATAATTACCTCCTTTTTGAAGCAAAAGACCTTGTTATGGCAACGCCTGTTTTTGAACCGCGATCTTTCAGAGAAATTTATCCTAATCTTACAGCAAGCCAAAGAAGAAGAGTAATGAGCGCAGCAGGTTTAAGAAATGCTTTTGAAAGCAGCGGTACGCCGATACTGCTTCCCGCATCTGATTCAGGAATAAACCTTTTAAACAGTGTTATGCAAAAAAATCCTTCTCATGTTGTCGAAGCCCTAATTTTAATCCCTTATACCGACAGGGAACTTGATATGCTCGATATTTACAATGCACTGGGAAGGATACAGCAAATTAAAAACCAAACTATCCCTCAGAGTAACGGCAATGTTCTTAATGTTTTTAAAGAAACAACACGTCTTGACAGTGCTGCAAGCCGAAAAGCAATTGCCGATCCTTCACCGTCAAATAATCTGCCGTTTTCAGAAACAATTTTTCTTCGCTTTACAGATGCATACATCGGCAATTTATTTTTGCGCGGTGATATATCTTTAAGTTATTACGGATTAACTTATAATATGACAAATTTCAGAGATGTCAATTATTCAATTTTCAGAGTTATGGGAACGGAAAAAATTACCATCATTCTTTATCTTGAACCTGTCACAGAAGGGATACTTGTTTACAGTATGTCCGGTTTATATTTACCTAGCTTTATTTCAAAACGATTAAATCTTACAGTAAACATTAATAACCGTATAACAGTACTTGTTAATTGGATTACAGAAGGTTTAAGAAATCAAGAAGTTTTAGCTGTACAGCGCGATATTAATGCACTAAGAGAAGGTTTAATTAAGAACGATAATTTCAGCCGCTTACTTAATAACTAAAATTAGCGCGGAGTTATTGACCAATTACCGCCCTGTGTGTTGGGGCGTGAATATACTCCCGCTCTTCTTGCGTTATTATTGTATGCAGAGTTAAAACCTGTTGCAAGCCCGAGAACCCCTGTCTGAGCATCGGCTGTAACACCAAGTGTTACATTCGGACCTATACTAACTCTTACTATAGCGTTATCTGCAAATGCATTTATATCTATGTTTGTAACTGAATTCGGAATGAATATACTGCTAAGATTATTTCCGCGAAATGCATTGCTGCCGATAATTTTTACAGTATTTGGGATTGTTATACTTGTTAAATTTTTTTCTCTGAATGCGTTATCTGAAATAACAACAACCGGATATCCGATTATAGTATTGGGTATTTCTGCTTTATCAGTTCCTTTAAAATCTACAATTGTAATATTATCATTTAATTTCACAAAATTAAAATCATCATGCCAAATATACCAATTGCCGCTTTTATAATTGCTTCTTGTAAATGTAGCGGCTGATTTATCAAAAAGTTCGTAATTACTTTCAAAACCCGATCCTATAGCATTTTTTTCAAGTAATACATCAGAGCCGATAGTAATACTTTTTAATTTATTTCCCATAAATGCTTTTTCTTCAATTTTAGTAATATTATCGGGAATAACTATACTTTCTAAAAGCATATACGAAAATTGCCCGTACTTTATAGTTGTAACATTTTCATCTGTAGATATAACCGGATTATTTCCAAACAGCAAACCGTTGTATATATTATAACCGAAAGTAATTGCTTCTCTAATCCAGCCTTTATAAAAACCGAATCCCCACATTGCTACACTTATTATTACAGTAATAATTAAAATAAATATATTTTTCTTTCCCATTTAATCTTTCTCACTCCGTTTTTTTATTTCTTTTTAAAAATATCTAAGATACTGCTTTTATGCTTATTATTAAAGTCTTCAAAATATTTTTTAAACTGTGCCTGCTCTTTTTCTTCTGCCAAACTCATCAATTTATCAAAAATCTTTTTTCTGTCGCCTTTTGATACTTTTTCAAAGTAATTTTCTGCAATTTCACCCAGTTTTTTATCAATTATTTCTTTGGAATTTAATAAATGCTTTTTAAACAAATACATTATTAGCTTAGCAGAGTCAGTTCTTGTTTTCTTTATACCTTCTATAATGTTAAAAGTTATCTCTTCTGTATTTGCTTTTTCTATAATCTTCCCAAATGCTTTTTTAACTATATCATCATAATTAAATTGTTTAGCATCTGCGGTTGCCCCTGATATTAAAATATTTACCACAGGCTGAAAATAAAATTCAACAAAAGTATTTATGCTTTTATTGTAATCAACATTTTTAAAACTTTTTTCAAAAACTTCATGATGATTTTTCTCATTTGATTTTGAAAAGAATGATATTACATCCATTACTTTTTGTTTAAACCCGTAATCTTCAAGAATTCTGCCGCAAACTGTAATCAGGTATAGTTCACGTGTTTCCTGCTTTATTGCATTATTTGCAGTGTTGTATAATTCATTTAATAAATTAAATTTATCTTGTTTTTTTAATAAGTCATCTTTAAATATAATTTCGTAGGGTAAAGAAAATATTGTTTCCAGAACACTGATATATACAGGCATTAAAAGCGCTTTGTCTGTATTTGCAGGAAATTTCATTGTTTCAAGAATATTAAAACATTCTTTTATTTTCTTTTCAGTCTGGATACCTCTAAGATATTCGCTTAACCGCTTAGAGAAAATTCCTGTATCCGCTCCTTTTATATAGTATTTCTCAAAATAATCTTTTAACGCTTTAAGGCTTAACGGTTCATTCATAAAAGAATAAGCGTCTTTTTTTATTAAGAAATCTTTTAATTCCTGATTTTTCGCACCTTCAAAGCCAATAAAGAAAGCATTATCCTTATTTTGCGTATCAATATATAATTTAATAAATTCGTCTTTCCCCGAATTATTATTAATTAAAAATATTAAAAATGAATAAGCGAAGTCCTTTTTTGTACGCAATCGCAGCAGTAAATTAAATGCAAATTGAGTATCTGTAAATTTATTTCCTGATTTCATTTCATCGGAAACTATAAAAGAAAGCAATTCAAGCCCTAAAGATTCCGAGCATTTTATCAGTAAATCAAGGTCTGAAACAGATTTTTGTTTTAATACTGATGCAAATATATTTTTACTTACATTTGATTCTTCTGCAGTATAGTTTTTTGTTTGAATTGAATTCTTAACAGCTGGTAAGTTTATAAGAGTATCATATACTAAAAATAACTTAATAAATGAGTTTTGATTTTGACCAATATAATTTGATAATCCTTCTTCTTTTAAATAATCAAGATAATTTTCAAAAATAAAATTTGCCTTTGATTTAAGATCATCGCGGAAAGCAACTGCGCCGCTTGTGCTAATTCCGAATTTTTCTGCACTATTAAGAATTATTTTAATAATTCCAACTCTGGTTTTTATTTCCTTTATGTTTTTATAAATAAAACTGTAAATGCTCAATTTTTGCTGAGCATCAAAATTAATTTTTGTCATATTATTGCAAAGATTAGCGGCGATAGAATGTGTTTCATAACCTTTATTATCTGCCAATAAAACCGTATCAAAAATTTCTTTTGCATCTTTAAAAGCGGAAAAATCAGCTTTTTTAATATTAAATAAATCCGCAGCCTCGTTTATATTAACCGAATAAACAGACATTATTTTATTTATATCATCAACAAACTTTACAGCTTCGAATATGCCGGTAGCAAGTAAATTAACAACACTTTCTGTATATTTTCCGGGACTAACAGATGAAGGAATTATATTTTTTATTAAATCAAAAGCAAATCCTCCTCTCTGCGCTTCTTGTACATATGTAAACTGCGAGCTTTCAGTACGGTTAAACCTAATCTGTATTTTTGATGATACATTTCCGGGAACTATACCGTTTATAAAATAAGAGCAAATACTTATTTTATTTTGCATTTCTTTTGGCAAGCACAAGCTTATTATTTTAAGCCAATATTTTAGCTTTTTATGATCATCATTAAAACTGATACTTTTTTCACTTGACGACTGAATTATTGCTTCAAGAAAAAGTTTTAACTTTTCTTTACGATCATCATTTAAAAAGGAAGTTAAATCATTTTGTGAAAGCATACCTCCGTTATCCGGTATGTTAACTTTTTTTAAATCATCGGGAATAGGATCATCATGCCATTCCTGCTTTGTTAATTCACGTTTAAATATATTATTTTCGATAAAACTATAAGGAGAAAAATCTCCTGTCTTATCAAAAACAAACGCATGTATAATATAATTTCCCCATCTGGTATCAAGTTCGCTGTAAACCCTGCCGACATAGCATACTTGCGCTAAACATACACGTCCTGAAGAAAGAATGAAATATCCGTATTTTTTAGGGAACAGATCTTCTATTTCCTGTGCTGTGGGTTCATAAGGCAAACCCGGCGGGGTTTTATAAATCATTACCTCACGGATTTCTGCACTTTCTTCTTCTGTAACATCTTTTGATTTAGAAAAAACACTGAACGCTCCGTTCCTGTCTTTACCGCAAGCGGTATATATGTATTGACTGGCTAACATTAACTTTTCCTCCATTAAAAATTATTTTATAACTTTACTGATTACTCTGCTTTTCTTTTTAACTAACCAAAAGAAAGGCTCTTCTACATTTGATGAAACAAACGGCTGTCCGTTTGCAACATGCCCTAAGGCGCTGCATGTAAAAAATTGTATGCTTCTAAAACGGGATTTTAAATTATTAATAAAGCCGTCTTCATTGTATTCTCTGAAAAACTTTTCGCACAATTCATTTTGTGTTTTATAAATATCTTTTTGATCTTGACTCGGCGAATTTTTTATAATTGCATTCTTTCCTATTTTAATATCTAATCCCGGTATATCGGCTTTTGTGATTACCACAGCTACATCGGTATTCAGCATAGCGCTTGCTTTAATGCTGAAAATATTCTGAAGAGTTCTTACAAACGTTTCCACCATTTCATCAAGACGCTGTGTACTTCCTTTATATTCATTTACTTTAGCAACAGAAGCAACCTCTTTGCAGTAATCAGGAATTGAAAGCGGATCAACAATTAAAATAAAAGCATTTGCATATTTAAACCCCTGCTGGCCTCCTATATCTCCGCCTTGAGTTATATCAAAAAGCTCTCCTGCAACATCACATAATGAAATTAATTGTTTTGTCGCTCCTTTGGGTGTCAGAGAAAATTGATAATATCTTAATCTGTAATCTGTTGTTTTATCAGGCAGATACCCTTTTGAAAGACGGTTAGAATATTCTTCATATTCATCAAACCCGCCTATATCGTTTTTTTCATAAAGGAACTTTAAGCCGTATTTGGAAAATGAATCTTTTTCTAAGGACATCATCGTCATATTTATATAACAAGTTTTACCTGAACTTGGACCTCCGATAACAGGAATACACCATGATGCCTGTAATCCGCCGTCTTTAACATCTTTGGTACAAGAAGGGCATTTCGCCTCTAATTTTTGCCTTCCGTTAAAAAATGTTGTCGGTAACTTTTTGCCGCAATTGCACTTTCTCCATAAAACTCCGTATATACCGGGGCGCAGCCTTGTATGTTCATTGCCGCACGAGCAAATATAGACAGGCATATAAAAATGTTCCTGGCATGTCGGACAATGATTTGATATTGCATTAATAGCACAGAATATTCTGTCTGCAAGAATAATAATAATAAAGAAAATTGATGCGATTAAAAAGAATGTAAAAAGTATTGTTATTTGAAAAATTGCAATAAAAAAACATATTAGAGGCGTTACTATAGAGCAAAAAATTAATCGGGTAAGATAAAAAGTAAACATAAAGAAATTCGGTACATTTGTAAAGATAGCTCCTAAATGATGCTCACGGAATCTGTCTATTATGTCTTCAAATTTTTCCGCTATCCCGTCTTTACTTCTGCCTATAATATCGCCGCATTCTGAAAAAGCGCCTGAGATAACGCGCGCTATATCAACAAATCCGCCGTAAAAAAAGTAGCTTAATTCTGCAGGTTGTTTGTGTTTCATATAATTCCTATCCTTAACTTATAAATGTAAAAAAATAATAAACTAATGCTATCGAATACAAAATAACTATCAAAATAAAAATAAATGTAATAGCCATCATTAAAACTTTAAAAGCTTTACTTGTAATATTTTCATTCATTGATACAATATAATTTCTTATACCGTAAAAAATACCGACAAACATTCCGATAACAGCGCCTGCTGCAAGTACAATCAATAAACCTTTTGCTACATAAGGCGCCAACCAAATTATTAATTTGATTATTCCGTAAATAACAGCAATAATAATACCAATTATTATCAAATAATGCATTAAAACTCTCCTATTTCTTTAATGTTTTTATATAACGATTTTCGGCTAACAGCCACAAAAGCGGATCCAAAACACGTCGCGGGCGGATACCTTTACTTGGAATATCTGCCGCTTCTCCGCCGAATGCCGATACACCGAAAAACGAAATTTTTTCAAATAGATTTAAATAACTTGATATACTTTGACTGTCATCCTTAAGCAAATTGGCAAACAAAGTATCCATTTCTATACTTGTATTTTCAAATTCCTGCTGAATAAACGCTCCGCGATCTATGTGAGTTGATTCACTTCTTAAACTGCTGTCAGTCGGTAAAACATCGTATTGTTCCAATACATCAAGTTTAGTAAACACTAAAGCAAGAGGGATTTTTATTTGCTTATTAGTATTTTTTGTACCTCTTATAACGCTTATTACCATATCAAGAACATCAGCAGTGTTTGTATTTTGCTGAGGAAGCCCTTTATACCCTTTGCTTTCAAGCATCTTTCTGATATTCGGAACTTGCAGAGGGTCTAATAATAAAATAAGACCTTTTGCATTTGTAATATATTTATTATATGTAAGCATTACATTTTTATCATCTAAATTCTCACCTGCTGTATCATAAAAAGTTAATGCAGCCATATTTATAATTTTATTTTTTTCATTTAAAAAACTTAACGGAAAAATAAGAGGCTGGATTTCTTTACTGCCGTCTGTACCAAGAATTTTTTTGCCTTCTCTGTATAAAGGACGGTAAAACTCATTATCATACTCCGCTTTTGATTCCTTACTGCAAGCCATAGAAAGAGATGTATTAAAAGCGCTTGCCATTCTATTGCGTATCTCGTTAACAAGAACTCCGATATAGTTGGATTTACCGGATGCCTTTGCACCTAAAAGAGCAATCGGCAAACTTTTCATTGATAAAAACTCAATTGGGATTTCTTTACCCGGAAACAATTTACAAAAAAGCTGTTTTGCCGCTTCCTGACATGAAAGACATTTTTTTATTTGCGCGTCCGGAATCCAATCATATCCTGCAGCATCATCGTATTTTTGAATTCCAAACTTGCACTTAACAGAAGAGCCGATAATATTATAAGAGCATTTTAAACGGCAATCTGAAATACTATGTTCTCCGTAACAATACGGACAAGTAAATTTTCCTATCATACTTTACTTCCTTAATATAAAAATTTATAAATTCTTTACTTCTTTTAAAGTAATAATATTATTATCAACTGACGGAAATACTGCAAATTTAGTACTTACCGGGACAGAGTCCGATTTAATTGTAACACTGGCGGTAAATCCTCCGCCTGAAAGCAATCCTTTCTTAAGAGTAATTACAGGCGTTCTTTCCACAAGCTGTCCGTCATTTTTTGACATAGGGCGCGGATTGCCTTTCACAAGCATAAGTTCGGGAATAACCGCCGGTTTATCGGATTTAAAATCAATTTTAATCGGGAATGATTTTCCGGCAGTAACGGTGTATTTTATTGTATATTGAACGGTTGCTTTTTCTCTTAACGTAATAACACTGGAAAGAGGCACACCGCAGGTTACAGTTACTACACCTTCGTTATCAGTTTCTGCAAATATAGTTATATAGCTATCGGTATTTGATTTTAATTTAACATGCAAACCGTTTTTTACAAAATCTTCTTTTGTAACAGCAATTTTATAGCCGTCAGAACTTAAATTTACAGGAAATGCTTTATCGCTTATCTTTGCTACAATATTTTTCGCACAAACATGAGGCTGCCCTGTTATCACAGCTTCATCGCTGGTTTCTGAAAAACTGATTTTAGAAACACCTATCATTGTATTCACTACAAAAGGCTTTGATACAATTAAAAGCTGTTCATTGCATACTACAGGATAAACATAATACAATTTATCAGGCGGAAGATTAAAGGAAGCGGTATTATCATCTGATACTAATAAATTAGCTGTGTTTACGCCTTTATTAAAATTTTTAAATTCTGCAACCTGCAAGGTTTTTCCGAATTCGCAATGTATCTCTTGCGGACTGAAATATATCTCTCTCTTTCCTGAAATGGTTTTATCACAGGTAAAGGTAAACGAAGTAGTTCCGTTTTGTTCGATTTTAATATTAGTTAATGGTTTTAATTCTTCGAAAGCCTTAAATGTGCGCGTAACACCTTTGGAACGTGTAGTGCCTTTACTGTTTTTATAAATACACACAAATAAATAACTGTTGCCCGCTTTATCGTAATCGCTGTCTTCAAAAGATTCGTTTCCTTTAACAGAAATTTTTTGACCGTCTGTATTTCCGGAAGGCGGTGTCAGCCCTTTTTTCTTGATTACTTCTACTTCACCGACATTTAAAGGTGTTTCCCATCTTACAACAATTTTACCGGAAACAACTTCCTGCCTGATATTTGAAACATCAAAATAAGTTATTATCTGGGAAGCAGAACATACAATGGCTGAGTTTATTCCAAGACGCGAAGAAAAAACAGCGTAAAAATACGGAGTATCGGAAACTATAGTTTTATCTTCAAAAAAATTGATACTTAAACCGCTTGCCACTACAGTGCCGTCTTCTGCCGATGTCGGTTTAGAACCTGTCTTTCTGATAATCGTATATGCAACTAATTTTTGCACTTTGCTTTGATTCCAGCTAATCAATGCCGCATTATCTTTTATTGCCGCAGTTACACTTTCCGGAACCTTCGGAGGAAACTTTGATAAAATTTGCTTTGCTTCAATATAGTCTGATGCTAAATCAAGCGCACTTGCAATTTCGCTGACAGCAGCTTCCTCATTATTTTGTGCGGAAAGTGTTTTTGCTTTTTCAGCATACTGCTTTACCCGCGCTACTATCGAATTGATCGAGGCTGCAAGTGCATCGGTTTTTACGGCGTTATATGTAGGATATTTATTTTTAAGCGTTGTTACAGCTCCTGATGCTGTAAAGAATTTTTTTAAATTAACCAATTCCTGTATTTTTTCATATTCTTCTTTGTAAGCAGTCCCTACTGTTTCTTCTTCTTTTACTTTTTTATTTACTTTATCCTGATACTCAGTAACTTTTTTAGCAATTTTTGAAGATGATACTTTAGAATAATCGGGAAGTATATTTTTTAAATTATTAAGTTCTGTTTGAATATCAGTTATTGAAATACCCGGCTGAACAAGCAGGGTGTCTATTTTTTTTACGATAGTATCAAAACGAGTTGAGTGATCTTTTGTCGCTAAACATGCAGGACAGGTTTTATTTTTTTCTGTATAAGGCGCTTTTCCGCCGCAGTTCCAGCACACTATCTCTAGTGATGTATGACAATGCGGACAGGATTTAGTATTGCTGCTGGCATTATAACTTTTATTGCAGTTCGGGCAATTTTCCAAATTCATTCTTCGTTTATCACCGCCCGCTAAAGTGATACGAAATGTTTGCAGCCCTTCTGCTAAAAGCGTTTCAACAAAATCAGCATCTTTAATATTTAATGCGGTTTTAACTCTCTCNGAATAATTTATAAAATCGTCTTCTTCCATTTCCGGGTAATTNTTGCTGCGTAAAGCAAACTCTTCCCAGATATCCTTTGTTTTAAGATAAATATCGTAATATTTTTTAGANTTATCGTCTTTAAATACTTTTTTTGCTTCGCCGCAAACTTGATTCGTTGCCGTAGATTTAGGNTCNGTCTTTCCTGAAATTGATGCATAGGCTGCTGTTATTGCACTTTGTAAAGAACTAACATTAGCCTTTAACGGGTCTTGCCCTAATAAATCATATAAATCATTTTTTCCGGCTGTTCTTAAAAGTTTATCTATTTTATCATAAGTAAGAAAATCTAAAGTTTTTGACGTATCGTCAATTATTTTAACACCTTGTCCCAATAAGTATTGGGATTCTTTTTCTATTTCGTCAGCTGTTACCCATTTACCTATTTTTTCAACTGTTTTTTTAAAATCACTTTTATAAATAGTTCCGCGCCCTTTTGCAATCAGTTCGATTGTTTTTTTTGCTTCTTCCAATCTGAATTTTTTTGCAGCCTGAAACTCTTCGTCACGAAGCGCTTTATCTGTCATTATTTTTACAGCTTCTGTGTATAAGTCTTTTAATCTGCGCTGAACAACCGTCCCTTGTGTCCAGTTATTTTTACGTGTAGCCATTGCCGTTTCAATCTTCTTTGTATCTTTCTCGGCAGGATCTATACCAAACGCAAAGTAATAATTAAAATCGGGATTATCTAATTCATCTAATGTTCTTAATGTGTCCATATTTTTACTCTTTTTTTATTATTTCTCCGTTGCAATACTTCCCGCTATATCTAAAAAAGTCTGGCTTAATTTATTTAAATCAACCTTGTGAGCGTTAGAAGCATCGGATGCAATTGAACATAAAAATGCAAGGTCTGCATCTCCTAAGCCGATAGCATATATTTTTTTATCACTGTTTTTTAATTTTTGGGCTGCCTGCTGCTCTTTGCTTTGCTTATCCCACACTCCGTCAGTAAGTACAATAATTATTTGATTTCCTCTTTCTGACGAAAATTTATCGCCGCAATCCGATAAGGGCGAAGCGGAAGTAGAGCCTCCGCAGCCGTTTGAACCTAAACTGGAAATAGCTTTTTCAATTGTTCTGGAATTATTTTCGGATTTACATGCAAATTTGCTAGTATCGGCAAAATCAACTATCGATACTTTTGCAAATGTTAAATCAATCTGAGCGACAAAATCTTTACAGGCTTTCATCGCTTCTTTGAGCGGTTGCCCTTCCATTGAGCCTGATGTATCAACCATAAACATAACTTCAAATTCGCGTGCAAGTCTCTTGCGCTCTTCATTCTCCCGGATAAGCCTGTTAATTAAATCTTCTATCGATTCGTTAATTACAGATTTTTCAACAGTTAGCCTGCTTCCGTCTTTTGAATCAACTTTAACATCTACAACTCCGTCTTTGTCATAAATAAAGTTAAGTTTAAATTCTGATTTTATTCCTCTGGAAAATCCTTTTACACAATATTTATATAAAAGCGTACAATCACGCGGTTCTGAAGATTCACCTTGTAAAACATAAACATCCAAATTATCACCGCTGAAAGTATAGTCTTTGCCGAATGGTGTATTTAAGGGGCTGTTTTTCTTTATAATGATACTGTTTATAAAATTAGTTTCATCTTTTGTAAAAGCCAGCATTCCCAAACTATGCGATGTTATATCTTGAATTGCATCTCCTGTAATTACAAGCCGCTGTTTCGCGCTTCCACCGCCTGAGGCTGCACGGGAACCCGATCCGCCTAAAACGAGTTTATTTTCCACACAAAGCTGCGCCTGCATCGCGGCTCCCGCTGCAACTATCGTGTCTACATCAATATTTTTTGTAACAGGTTCGCGTCCGAATTCACGGCGGACAAATTCTTTAACTTGCAGCATTCTGGTAGAGCCGCCGACTAAAACAACTTCATCAACATCTTTCCAAGAAAAATTTGTTTTTCTTTCTTTTCCCAATTCAGAAAAACATCGATCTATTAAAAGACTTGTTTCGTTTAACAAACTATATGTTGCAGAATCAAAAAATTCGCGCGTAATTTCATATTTTCCTGTATATCCCTGACTTTGAACTACAGCGGTTGTCGAACTCATACTGGTAAGTCTTTTTTTAATATCTTCGCATTGCACTTTAAGCTGATAATAATCCTCTGAATTATCTTCAAGATTGACGCTGAATTCATCAAAAAATTTGCGTTTTAAATCATCGGCTATTACCGCATCCCAATCTTTTCCGCCCAACTGATGATTACCGTTCGTTGTTAAAACTTTTACTTTAGTGCCGTCAACTTCCGCAATTGTTACGTCAAAAGTTCCGCCGCCTAAATCGTAAACCATTACATTCTTTTTTTTATCACCTGTTAATCCGTAGGCAATAATAGCGGCAGTCGGCTCATTAATTAATTTTAAAACCTTTATACCTGCCGCATTGCCTGCGTTTTCAGTAGCAAGACGCTGGGATTCATTAAAATATGCAGGGCATGTAATTACAGCCCCGTCGATCTTAACATTATTATGCTGCGATACATCTTTTATTAATTCTTTTAAGTAAAGTCCTGACAGAGCTTCCGGTGAATATTCTTTACCGTCAAGATACAAGGTATACCCTTTCTCACCCATCATGCTCTTATAAAAAGATGCGGCATTTAAATCACCGGAGCCTTGAAGCTGTTTTGCTTCATCGCCGATTCTTACTTTACCGTTCTCGATATGAGTTACAGACGGAGTATAATTCTTGTCATCAGAGTTTTTTAATATTTTTAATTCACCTGATTCATTGCTATAAACTGCAACTGCAGAATATGTTGTGCCAAGATCGATGCCTACATTAATACCCATTGACTTACCTCTATCGTATACATCCGCTTATGTTAAAGTTGCTCTTTTTATTGCATCCATACCGGCAGTTGCCGCATCTCCTCCGATACGGACAGGCTTTACTGTTGTCGGTATATTATTTGTAAGATCAATAGCTGTTACGGTTAATTCTCCGTTGCAGTCTATATCAAAAATAATATTTATAGGTGCGTCTGCCGGCAATCCGGGAGTTAATGTAATCAAGCATGATTCATACATTTCTTTGCTTTCTTCCATCGATGCATCTTTTTCCAGAATTATATTTTCAAAAACACGTAAATTGATATTGCTTTGATTTGCACAAGATGTTCCGAATTCGCGTTCTTCATGTGCCGGTTTAACAGTATCTTTTAAAATAATATTTCCTACCATTTCTTTGCCGTTTTGCAGCGCAACTACACCGTAACTCTTTGTACATTTTTCTATAAATGTTGTAGTAGAACCGTCTGCATTCTGGATTTCAATAGCACCCGCTTCTCCGCCCAATACCGCTTTTCCTCCTGAAGATGAAGAGCCGGCACTGCCGCTTGATGCATCAACACTTGCGCCGTTTGCAACTAATGCCGCACCCATTGCAACTGCCTTATCGGGTTCAAACGAACTGATCGGTTTTCCGTATGTTTGCTCCAGTTTTTGTTGTATTTGAGGCATTCTTGTAGAACCGCCGACAAGAATAATTTCGTCTATATCTTTTGCCATTACCATATCTTTTGCAGTTAACATTTGGTCAACTAAAAGTATTGTTCTTTCAAGTTCGGCAGTTGTTACATTGTCAAAGGCTTCGCGTGTTATTTCAATTTTCTCTTTCTCGCCGTTAAACGAAACTGTAAGCACTGTTGATGTTTTGCTTGTAAGCAATTTTTTTGCTTTTTCTATATTTTCAGAAAACCATGCTCTTGATTCTGCATCGTTCTCCATATCTTCAACGCTGACACCTTTGCTTTGTGCAAACTCATTGCGTACATAATCTGAAAGACGCGCATCCCAGTCTTTGCCGCCTAATTGATGATCTCCGCCTGTTGTTATCTGCTCCATTTCTTTTGAGTCGCCTTGAAAATTGATTTTTAAAACAGTGCAGTCGAATGTACCGCCGCCAAGGTCGTAAACTAAAACGGTTTTTTGCATATCTTCCTGACGCGAATAACCGTAAGCAAGCCCTGCAGCAACAGGTTCATCTAATATTTTTATTACATTTACTCCTGCGCCTTCACCTGCGGCTTTTGTAGCTGCACGCGCCGCATCGCCGAAATATGCGGGGCATGTAATTACAGCTCCGTCAATTGAATCGCCTAAATAAGTCTGCGCATCGCGGACAAGTTTTTGCAGTATTACAGATGAAACTGCAGAAGAAGAATAATCAACTCCGTCCTGTGTAATTGAAAAATTAGGATCGCCCATATAATTCTTTACACGTTCTACAAGTCTTTCCGGCGTAAGAGCGCCTTCCTGACGTGCTGTAGAACCGACTGTAATCTCGTTGTTATCAGCAAAATACACAACAGACGGTGTTATCTGCTCACCTTCGGAATTGTCAATAATTTTTACAATTCCGTTTTCATCAACAAAACTTACGCACGAATATGTTGTGCCTAAGTCGATACCGATTTTCTTTCCCATGTTAATCTCCTTTTAATATTAAAAATTTTATTGTAATTTATAAACATCTACTTTAGATTGATATATTACTTTACCGTCAAATGAATAACAATCTGTGTAACTATTCACTATAGTTCTGTCAAGGCTCTCATCTGTTGTCGGAATTGTTTTTAAAATTTTATGCTTTTGTGTGTCAAACTCGCCTTTTAATGTTTCTATTATAACTTCCGCTTCTGTCAGAATAACATAGATTCCTTTTCCTGTTTCAACAAGGATATCGTGATATAATTTTAAAAGTTGCTCCCCAGAAAGAGTGCCGGCAGGTTTACTCTTTTCAGAAATCTTGTCGTATAAAGCATAAAGCGATTTTGCTACAGGAGCTGCTAATGCAAAATAATGCTCTGCATCGGTTCTGGACGCTAAAGCAATATAATCTTGCAGTGTTTTATCAATTACAGATTTCTTTTGAATCGCAAGCCTTACAGCGCTTTCGCAATTTTTTAAATATTCGATAAGCTCAGAAGTATTTTTTATTTTGTCTGTATTACTTAATATTGTTTCTTCTTCTTTTTGTTCGCCCTCAAGAATTTCTGCAAATAATTTTTGTTCGGATCTTGGTGAAGTATAAAGAGGTTTTCCGTTCATAGTAATTTCTTTATTCCGCTCTAATCCGATATTGGAAAACATTTCTTCAAAATCGGAAACAAGATAATCAATATATTTTTTTGCTTTTTCATCGTCTAATGCAAACTGTTTTGCATCTCTTAAAGATTTACGGCAGTCTTCACGCAATGCGATAAGCGCAATTATAAATGGTTTTAAAGCGGAATATGCAAAACCTTCACGGTACTTTTGAATTTCCGCGCTTATTTTTTGTATCGATTCATCTTTTGTTTTGTTATATCTAAGTAATGCAGCAATTTCTGAATAACGTTTATCAAGCAAAGCTTTCAACTGAGTCCATTCTGCTTCAGAAATTTCAAAGCTTAATTGTTTTTTATCACAGCAATTATCAGCGCAGCAAGCATCGGGTTTTTCTGTCTGTGCAAACTCTGTTTGTGCAGTTTCTTTTTCAGTGTCAGGCACAAATTACCTCCATTTTAAGGGTAAAGGAATTATATATTATACTTTTAATTCTTTCTACTAATTTTGATAAAAAAAATAAAATAAAAACGCATAGGGGCGCAACATAAACACATATTTATACAATTGACAAAAAAGCAATTAACATGTGACAATTTATTATAATCAGAAATTATATTTATTAAAAGGGGGATTTTATGGGGTTAATCAAAGCATTAACAGGAGCTGTGGGCGGCACATTAGCCGATCAATGGCTTGAATTCTTTGTTTGCGAGAGTTTGGATGCAGATGTGCTTGCGGCAAAGGGGCAAAAAAGGATTAGCGGCAGAAGCAGTAATACTAAAGGGGAAGATAATATTATCTCTAACGGTTCAGGTATTGTTGTAAATAAGGGACAGGCTGCTATCATTGTCGACAACGGGCGTATAATGGAATTCTGCTCGGAAGAAGGGAAATACACTTACGATCAATCAAGCGAATCCAGTATTTTTTACGGAGGCCTCGATAAAAGTATCGTAGGTATTTTTAAAAGCATTGGAGATCGTATTAAACACGGCGGAAGCCCCGGAAAAGATCAGCGTATCTATTATTTTAATACTAAAGAAATAATGTCTAATAAATACGGCACTCCAAACCCTATTCCCTATCTTATTGTTGATCCCAACATCAACCTCCGCCTTACTATCAGCCTTAGGGCAAACGGCGAATATTCATACAGGATGATAAATCCCATTTTATTTTACAGCAATGTATGCGGAAATGTTGAAGACCTTTACACAAGAGATAAGATTGACAGCCAATTAAAAAGCGAAATAATAACCGTTCTTGGACCTTCACTTGGAAAATTAGGGACAGGGATGGAATACCATGAAATTTCTTTTCAGACCGAAAGACTGGCTGAACTCCTTAACGAAGCGCTCAGCAATAAATGGAGGGAAGTACGCGGTATAGAAATTGTCAACTTTGGAATAACTTGTACAGCCCCGAAAGAAGACGAAGACCGCATCAAACAGCTCCAGACGGCAGCTGTAATGCGCGATCCTACAATGGCAGCCGCCTCTCTTGTAAACGCTCAAGGCGATGCGATGAGAACAGCAGCGGGAAACACCGCAGGTGCGATGACAGGTTTTATGGGTATGGGTATGGCAGGGCAAGCCGGCGGAATGAATCCCCAGTCTCTTTTCCAAATGGGAGCGCAGCAACAGCAAGCGGCTCCTCCCCAACCGGCAGCAGGCGGTTGGGCATGTCCTTGCGGAAAAGCGGGTAACACAGGAAAGTTCTGCGCCGATTGCGGACAGCCTGCTCCCGTTCAAGGCTGGACCTGCCCATGCGGTCATGCCGGTAATTCAGGAAAATTCTGCGCTGACTGCGGCAAACCCGCCCCTTCAGGCGATTGGACTTGTGCATGCGGAAAAGCAGGCAACACAGGAAAGTTCTGCGCTGACTGCGGCAAACCAAAACCCTGATTAGGATAAATAAATGGAAATAAAAGAATATAAATGTCCTAACTGCGGCGGAGCGGTTAAGTTTGACAGTTCAACCCAAAGCATGAAATGCCCTTACTGTGATGCGGAATTTGAAATAAAAGCTTTAGAAGAGTACCAAAAAGAACTTGCGGTTGCAGATAAAGACGCCTTCGGCTGGGATGAAAACACAAATCTTAAAGAATGGGAAGAAGATGAGTTAAACGATCTTACACAGGGCTCCTGCCCGTCTTGCGGATCGGAACTGCTGGGAGATAAAAATACAGCGGCGATGGTTTGCCCTAACTGCGGCAATACACAGATAGTGCTAAGGCGTTTAACAGGTTTATTAAAACCTGAATTTGTTATTCCTTTTAAACTGGATAAAAAGAAAGCTGTTGAAGCGCTTAAAAACTTTTATAAAGGAAAACGTCTTCTTCCTGATTCATTTAATAATGAAAACCGCATCAACAGTATACAAGGTGTTTATCTTCCATTCTGGCTTTTTGATGCAAGCGCTTCAGGGCATGTCCGATACAAAGCGACAAAAACAAAAGTGTGGCGCGACTCGCAATACAGTTATACAAAAACAGATCACTACTCCATTGTCCGTGACGGAGGCATGACATTTGAAAAAATACCTGTTGACGGCTCGGAAAAAATGGATGACAGCTACATGGATGCAATAGAACCGTTTGTTTTTGCCGAGATAAAAGATTTTGCAACCGCTTTTCTTTCAGGCTATATTGCGGAAAAATATGATGTTGATGCAGATAACAGCAAAGGAAGAGCGGAAAAAAGAATCAAGAAAACAGTAGAAAATGAATTCAGGCAATCTGTTTCCGGATATCAAACTGTTCAAGTTGAGAATTCTGCTGTCAGCGTAGAAAACGGCAAAGTAAGTTACAGTTTACTGCCTGCATGGATTTTAAACACAAAATACAAAAACGAAACTTATATGTTTTTGATGAACGGGCAAACAGGAAAACTTGTAGGAAGATTACCTGTCGATCAAGGCAAAGTATGGAAGTACAGGCTTATGTATACAGGCATTATCGGAGCGGTTTTTACGCTTATTATTCAAGCATTACGCATCTTCACATAGGAGTTATTATGAAAAAATATTCATTAAAACTATTTATACTAACATTTATTATATTGATAACCTTACCTAAAGCTTACGCACAAGAAAGAATAATTGATAATGCATCTCTTTTAAACATAAACGAAAAAGCGACTCTTTCCGGACTTATTGATACACTTTCCAGAACCTATAATTTTGATTTTATTATTTTAACGGAAAAAAATATCGGCAGTAAAACACCTATGGAATATGCCGCTGATTTTTTTGATAACAACGGTTATGGTTTTGGAAATAACAGAGACGGCTGCATATTTTTACAGGTAACAGACAGCAGGGATTATTGGTTCAGCACATCAGGCAGGGGGATAAAAATCTTCACTTCCAGTGCAGAGAAAAAAACAGAATCAGAAATGGTAAAATATCTTCAAGCCGGAGATTATTACAGCGCTTATTATACCATTTTATACTACTGGGAAAAATTCTTAGAACTTGATGCAAAAGGAAGACGCTATAATTTTTTCCATGAATGGAATATACTCCTTGTAATAATCTCTTGGGCGTTATCATTTTTAATCGGATTAGGCGTAGTAAGCGGCTGGAGAAAAGGTATGAACACCGCTCTTATGCAAACTCAAGCTTCCGCCTATGTAGTTCCTGGAAGCCTTGCATTTAAAGTAAAGGATGATAAATTTCTTTTCAGTACAGTAACAAAAACAAAAATACAAAGTAACAGCAATAATACGATAAGCAGCGGCGGAGGCGGCGGAAGGTCTCATACAAGCTCTTCCGGGAGGAGCCATGGCGGAGGCGGAGGAAAGTATTAGATTTTAATCATATCGTGATATTAAATTACGATATGATTAATCTTTAGGTCTTTGATAAAACCTGCCGTTAAGCTGATATGTTTTTAACACATTGATAAATGCTTCCGGATCAATCTGTTTAATGGCAGGAATTAGTTTTTTGATCTGAGTTGCTGTTACTACAGAATAAAGAAGAGTTCTATTATCTTTTTCGTAACTTCCGAAACAATCAATTAATGTCGCTCCATGATTTGCAAGGTGGCTTATCATTTTAGAAATATCATCGGGCTTATTGGTGATTATAAGAAGGGTTCTTTGCTGATAATTTTTGTACAGAACCTTTAGCGACATAGTAGTTGTAAATTGAAAAATTATGGAGTATAACGCCCTGTCTAAACCAAAAAGAATACCTGCTGCGGCAAGAATTACACAGTTAACACCAAAAATATAATTCCATGCATCCTTATGATATTTTTCAGAAATAAAGATGGCGATAAAATCAGTGCCTCCTGAAGCAGCATCCGCATGAAGGCAAAGGCTTATAGCAAGGGCGTTAAGAAGCCCGCCGAAAACCGATGAAAGCAGGATATCATGCGTTGTTAAAAAACTGGTAAACATTGACGGCATCCAGTCTGTAAGAATTCCGCAAACAAAAACCATCAATATTGAATAAAGAGTGAATTTTTTTCCGATAAATATAAAGCAAAATGCGGCAGGCACAGCATTTAAAATATAATATATTACACTGAAAGACACAGTCAGCTGCCAGTAGTGCGAGAATATTTCCTGAAGAAGAAGGGTTAAACCCATAAAGCCGCCAGGAAGAAGACCTCCGGCATTGACAAAGGTATTGATATTGAAAGCCATAAGAACTGCGCCTGCAAGAACTAAAAATAAACGGCGGGCAGTTTGCAAAACTTGGTTTTGAAGAAAATTATTTTTCATTTTTTTATTTTAATGTTTTTTCATGAGTTTGGCTATTACACTACACTTTTTTTCTTAAAATATCATAAGGCTGTAATTTATACGGGCAATCTATAGATACAATCTGCTCAGGAATACTTAAAGTATCACCGTTATACACAAATGTTTTTCCGTTGTATTCCAAAGGAGATAATATTTCTATTTCATCTCCGTTTTTAATTTTATTTTTAACTCTGATTTTAACCTCTTGATTATTCTCTGTTACCAAAGCTGCAATTTGATAATTCACAATGATTGCAGAAGACTTAGAAAATTCTTTTTGCTCATCATTAAAAGTAAAACCTGTTGTATAAGGGCGATGAGGCAATTTCTCCAACTCTCCTGAATAATCAAATTCTTCTTTGTTCATTGCTCTTCTGTATGTGTTTACAACCCCTCCCACATAATATTCATTTTTCATTCTGCCTTCTATTTTAAAACTTGCACTCCCTGCGGCGGCTAATTCGTTTAATTTTTCAATTAAACATAAATCGCAGCTGTTCATTATATATGTGCCGTTAGAATCTTCTTCTATCGGGAAATATTCTCCCTGCCTCTTCTCTTCTTGCAATACATATTTATAACGGCACGGATATGCACAATCGCCGCGATTGGCATCTCTTCCTGTCATATATTTTGACATTAAACAGCGCCCTGAATATGAAATACACATTGCGCCGTGAACAAAAACTTCTATTTCTGCTTTTTCTTCCAAACAATTGCATATTTCACTTATCTCCCCGATATGCAGCTCACGAGCCAGAATTATGCGATTTGCACCTAACTGTACATATTGCATTGCCGCATATGAATTACAAACATTAGCTTGTGTAGAAATATGTATTTCCAAATTTGTTAATGATTTAAAAATTTTTAATACTCCAAGATCAGAAATAATAACAGCATCAATGCCTGCTTTTTCCAAAAATAAAGCGTATTTTTCAATTCCGCTTATATCTGCATTTCCTGCAAATATATTTACGGTAACATATATTTTTTTTCCAAGAGCATGAGTATATTTAACTGCTTCTATTATTTCTTCATCAGAAAAATTTCCGCTTTTTGCACGCAACCCATATTCCTTTCCTCCTATGTAGACTGCATCTGCGCCGAAATAAAAGGCGGTTTTTAAACGGGAAAAATCTCCTGCGGGAGCCAATAATTCAATTTTTTTTCCGAATTTGTTTTTCAAAATCAGCTGCTGCCTTTTAATTACCTCTCACCTAAAAAGACCTTTAATTCCTGTATGCGGCTTATAATCTTGCTGCGCGTCATGTTTTTAAACTTTGCAGGAATCATCTCTTTGGAGGTACATTCCAAAGCCGCTACAAGGGTTTGAAGTTCCACTTCGTCAGGGTAGGCTGCAGGCTGGAAATCGCTCATCGCTTCTTCCATGTCTTCTTTTTTAATAAATACGCGGTCATCAATGGCTGCGAGGTGCTCTGCACGGACAAGAACAGCTTCTAAATCTGCGCCTGAATATTCATGATCGTATTTTCTGAAAAGGTCTGTGATGGAAAAATTTCGTATATCTAATTTTAATTTTCTAACAAGGGTTTTGAATAAATCTTCTCTGTCTTTTTTTGACTCAGGATAAAAAAGGGCAAGATGCTCTTCGGCTCTTCCCTGCCTTTTTAAGTCGATTGGAATTAAATCGGGGCGGCATGTAATTAAAAACCAAATTATTTTTCCGCGATACTCTGTGTTTCCCATAAAAGATGCTATTTGCGCAAATACGCGGTTACTTGTGCCTGAGTCTCCTTCCTGATTGCGATCTCCTAAAAATGCATCCGCTTCGTCTACCATTACAGCAACCGGCGCCATTGCAACAAGAATATTTAAAACTTTTTCAAGATTTGATTCTGTTTCGCCCTGCCACTTTGTGCGGAAGTTACGGAACTTTACCATCGGGATTCCTATCTCTCCTGCAAAGGCGTTAACCATAAAACTTTTTCCTGTCCCTACAGGTCCTGCCATTAAGTAGCCCATAGGAAGAACATCGGGTCTTCCCCTTTTTATCGCTTTAACCGCATTTTTAAACCGCTTCTTTATATAATCATGCCCTGATACATGGGAAAGATCATAAGTAGTTTCCATAAACTCTAAAAGCCCTCCGGCTTCGTTTTCGATAATTTCTTTTTTCTTTCTCCGCATAAACTCCAATGATAAAGGCTCATCTTTTTCAAAACTTTCAGAAGCAAGACGGTTTAGATTCATAAGATTTAAACCCGATGTAATAGCGGCTAACTTTTCAGGCGTTAACCCTTTATCAAGCAAAAGTTTTCCTTCCTTTTCTTTGGAGCGGAGATAACTTGCCCTTATTTTTTCATCAGGAAAGGGAACGCTTATTTTTACAGTCGAAGGAGAACTTGTAAGGCGCGAAGAAATATCAGAGAGATTTTCGGCTAACAAAATGACGGAAATATCGCCTTTTATAAATTTAGGATCTGTCGCCCATCTTTTAAAAGTTACAATGCAATAACGGTCTGTATCGGAAAGACGGATTAAATCTCCTGCAGGGGCAATGTAATCTGCATGATCAATAATAAAAACCATGCGGCATTTTGTTTTTTTATCTTTTGGAATCTGAGAGAGAAAATATTTTTCGATATAAGGGAAACTTCTTTCCGGATCTGTAGAAAGAAAATCGCCGTTATCTGCATCAGAGCTAAGAGCAAATTTGGGAGCCGCCTCAAGATATGCGCTCTCCATTTGCTGCTGGCAAAAAGTGATTCCGCTTGAACGGTCATAAAAAGCGATTATCTCCCTGTTTCCGAATAAAATTTCCGATATATAATCCTGCAATCTTGTAAAATTAAATTCCCCTTCTTTTCTTTCATGAGGAAGAAAATCCCTGATATTACCGTGCAGTATATATAAATTAGCGGTTTTTGATCGGTATTTATTCGCCAGTTCCTGCGCCCACGCAGGCAAAACTTTAATAATATCGTTGTAATTGTAAATATATTGATCTGACATTGGTCCCCCTCCCATGCCTCCCGAACTTAATAAAAAAACAGCGTAAACAGAGTTTGCAAACCCTGTTTGCGCCTCTTTATTTTTTAGGCATTAACCGGGAAAGATAAGCGGACAAAAGAGAAGCAAACTCTTCATTAACACTTCGCTCTGCAACCATTATACAACGGTTTTCCGCCTCTGCGCGGTTAGTGTGCCCTTCCCTGCTGTTAAATGTATAAGGAATTAAAACAAGGTTCGCTCTTGTATCTGTAAAATTCGCAGCCAATTCAATACGTGCAAAAATATTAGGATTTGCCGGAAGATCAACAGGGGAGAGAGTTATATTTACATCCAAAATATAACGTGCGTTTGTTGTACCTGTTTGAGCCTCAAAACCCCAATCTGTAAAAGTTTTTGCAAAAGCGCCGAAAATTCTTCCGTTTCTGTCATTGGATATCCTTATATTGATAGGAATTATTTTAATTATATTCTGCGCTTCAAGACGGTAAGAATCTCCTGATACAATATTTTCAGTAACAGTTCCGTTTAATAAAGTAATAATATTTTTATATGAAACATTAATGTCTGCAACAGAGGCGGCAAAACGGTAACGGATAACACCTTCCATTGAATTTCTCTCGTTAGGTGTCATTGCAACAAGGTTTTTAATAATGTTAAGGTTAGCTTTTAATAAATCGCTGTAAATACGGATAGCGCGCTGCTTTTCCATTACCGCTACTGCATAATAAATCTCTTTTGAATCATACCATACTTCTTCAATTTCCGCTCCCATTAAATTATCCATGCTTGCAGTTGTTTTTATGTTAGTTCTCATTTCATCTGTATCAATCCATTCATTAATAACATTATTAACTACCGCCTGCCTGAAAAAAGAAACCGCGTTTCGATCAACTTCCACTGTCTGCCCGAAAAAAGATGTAAGAGCGGCAAGGGCATTTCCTTCTGCCTGTTCACGGCTTCCTGCAAAACCTGTTGCCGCAACATATCTTGCTTTATCATAAGAGGAATAAACATCATTAACCCACGCAGGAGTTGTTTTACTGATATTAATGCTTTTCTTTGAATTTGAAGAGCCGCTTGAAACACATGATAAAAATATCAATGTCAATAAAAGTAAAAATAAAGTAACAAATACTTGTGAAAATCGTCTAAACATCATAACTCCAAAAATAAATTTATTTGTTTTTCTTGGCAGGTTTTATTTTACTTAACTGCCTGACTGTCTGAATTAATTCTTTATCCTTTGCAATCTCGTGAATTAAAGCCGGAAGCCTGTAAGTCCAATTAAAATCAGCTACAGTTCCCGGCACATTAATTCTTTCATCTTGCGGGTTTTCAGAATACCAATTGTTTGAAAGATGCAAAATATCTTGAATCTGAAAGACTCGGAAACGCGATCTTGCGCTCGCCGCTTTTGAAAGGATAACTTTTGCAGTTCCCGGATTATAAACTTTAGGAAGAGAAGGAACGCCGATAAAACTTGAAAATTGTTTTTGATCTGCTTCTTTTTCCCACCATTCACGAATTGTAGAACTGTCATGGACTGCCGCTGTGCAAACACTTAATTGCGGATAATCTTCAAACGGGATATAAGGCTGCCCTTCTTTATCCCAAGCACGGAACCACCTTATCACCCGAAGACCGAGTATTTTTAATTTACCTAGCACCTTAGGAACACATTCAGGAACAGCGCCTAAGTCTTCCGCGCAGGGAAGCATAGAAGATGATTCAACTAATACGGTAAGAAGTTTTTTTCCTAAAGCAGCCCATATTTTTTCTGATTTTATACGGCGTTTTTCAATAAGCGCTTCAAGCACCGCTTTTTCTTCCTTTGAAAAGCTTGAATATGCTTTTGAATTTCCATGATACCAAATCGGGAAAAATTTTCCTTTTTCATATTCAAGGAACACCCTGTCTTTCCATTTTTCTAAAAGATATTTTTTAACGGCAGGATGAATATTCAAAGCATCAATATCTTTTTCTCCTTTAATTGTTTTTTTAAACAGCCACAATTCTTCTTTTTTTACACGATCAAATACTAATGAAAAAACTTTGTTTGCAGCAACTGAAAGTTCTGCATCGGTATAAGAGCCGCCCCAATTTTTTTTAAGAACATCCCAAATATCATTTGTAGGTATATGAGGCTGAGATACCCAGCGGATTCTGCCTTTATCAAAACCTATCTTTTTTAAATCGGAGGCGGTTATAGGCGTATAAGGAACATAATGCCCAAGCGCTGATGAATAATCCCTAGGAGAACTTGCCCAGATACGGAAGAAGCCCAAAACATGATCGATACGGTAAGCATGATAATATTTTTCCGCTACTGCAAGGCGGCTTTTCCACCATTTAAAATTATCCTGCTCCTGCGCTTCCCAGTTGTAAATCGGGAAACCCCAATTCTGACCTTCCGGGCTGTACATATCAGGAGGCGCGCCTGCAGAAAGCCCTTGATTAAATATTTCAGGATGCGCCCAAACATCGCAGCTGTCTTCGTTCATTAAAATAGGCAGATCGCCTTCAAGGACTATACCTGCTTCTGTGATTTTTTTAGAAGCATTTAAAAATTGATTGTTCAAAGCATATTGAAGCCACGCCCAGAAAAAATGTTCTTCGCGCAATGATTTATCATTCCAAAGAGCTTCAATCTCCTGAGCTGTTACAGAGCTGTACTCCTTCCAATCTTTCCATGAATTACCGTTATTTAATTCTTTTAATCTGCGGTAAACAGCATATTCCTTTACCCATGTATTTTTTTCGATCCATGATAACAAAGCGGATTTTTTTAAAATTTCCGATTTGCAGGCATTAAAAATCTCACGGCAGATTTCAAGTTTTTCTTTTAAAACTTCGTAATGGGAATACCGTTTTCTGTTATCGAATTTATCCCTTGCGGCTTTTATCCGTTTTCTAACCGATATTTCTTTGGGGTTATATTCTTCTAATTCCTCGATACGCAAATAAAGCGGATGAAGCCCGAATGCCGTCATGCTAAAATACGGGGAACTTTCAAACCCCGTATCATTTACAGGTAAAATCTGAATTAACCCTAATTTCATCTTTTTACAGAGAACAGCAAAATCACATAAATCGGAAAATTCGCCTACTCCGATTCCGTTTTTGGTACGTAATGCCCCGACAGGGACGACAACGCCGAGCTGCCGTTTATTGAGCGCCGGTAAGGTTGATTGTTTTTCCATGTCTGCCTCCTCATTATTACTTATTACAGTATAACTCTATTAATCAATATGGTAAATATGTTTTTTACAGGCATTTCAAGCATTTTTAATGATTTTTAGCTTATGTTAAAATGATTATAAAAAATAATCGTTGACAATTCAAAGAATCATGGGAGATACTAATAACATATTATATTTTAAATTCGGAGGAATATTATGAGAAAAATTGCTTTATCTGCATTAATTATTGCCGTCTTTCTATTTGCATCCTGTGCAACAAAGGTTAGTGATGATTCTTTCAGCAAAATCTATGACAAGCACTCAGGTCTTATCGTTGCAGGGGCAACAAAATACACCGTAAAAAGCGGTGATACGCTAGCCAATATTGCAAGAAACGCATATGGAGGTGTGGAAACTCCTGCTTTTTACTACCCGGTAATTATGCTTGCTTCAAAAAACACTATCCTTGACCCGGATAAAATCCAGCCGGGAATGGAACTTACAATCCCTAATCTTCAGGTAAACCTTGCAAATCCTGAAGGAAGAAGCGCCGTTAAAGGTGTTATTTTAGACTTATCAAATGTTGAAAGAAGCAGGAAAAGAACAGAAACAGCCGACGGTATGCGTAAGCTTGCCAACAGCTTGTAATTTATTTTAAAACATTTATTAACCGGCTTCTGATTATTAAAGAGCCGGTTTTTTTTTAAATTAATATATTACTATTTAAGGAGTTATAACACCGCTTTGCGGTGTTTTCGATTAAAATCGCCGCTCACGCGGCTCAAATTAGGAGTTAATTATGAAAACATCACGTTATTTTTTTACATCGGAATCGGTAGGAGAGGGGCATCCTGATAAGCTCTGCGATCAAATTTCTGACGCAATTTTGGATGCGTGCCTTAAAGACGACCCTTTAAGCCGCGTTGCATGCGAAACCTTCGTTTCTTCTTCTCTTGTTTTAGTCGGAGGAGAGATTACAACCAATACCTATGTGGAATTTTCGCATATAATCCGCGAAGTTGCCAAACAGATAGGTTACACAGACCCTTCATTCGGTCTTGACTACAATTCAATGGCTGTATTGAGCATGGTTCACAACCAATCACCGGATATTTCTCAGGGGGTTTCCGGTACAGGTTTGAAAAAATTCAAAGGGCAGCAGGGAGCAGGCGATCAGGGGATGATGTTCGGCTTTGCGTGCGATGAAACAAAAGAGCTTATGCCCATGCCTATCATGCTGGCGCATAAACTTTTACTCTGCGCATCAAAATTACGCAAGACCAATGCAATCAATTGGCTGCGCCCTGATTCAAAGAGCCAGGTAACAATTGAATATGAAGGATATAAACCTGTCCGCATTGACACTGTTGTTATCTCGCATCAGCATGATCCAAGTGTATCTTACAAAGAAATCGAAGAAACCGTCATCGAAAAAATAATTAAACCTGTTCTTGAACCGACAGGGCTTTTAGATAAAAAAACAAATTATTACATTAACCCCACAGGCAGGTTTGTAATCGGCGGTCCCTTCGGAGACTCAGGGCTTACAGGGCGCAAAATTATAGTTGACACTTACGGCGGCATGGGACGGCACGGAGGAGGGGCATTCTCAGGAAAAGACCCAACCAAAGTTGACCGCTCAGCAGCTTATGCGGCGCGTTATGTGGCAAAAAACATAGTGGCTGCTAAACTTGCACAAAGGTGCGAAATCCAGCTCGCTTATGCTATCGGAGTACCCTTCCCTGTTTCAATTATGGTTGACACATTCGGCACTGCAAAAGTTGATGAAAGTAAAATTGAAAAAGCAGTGTCAAAGGTTTTTGATTTAAGCCCTGCAGGAATCATCAAGACATTAGATCTTAGTAAACCTATTTATCTAAAAACAGCTTCTTACGGGCATTTCGGACGATCTGAATTCCCCTGGGAAAAAACAGATAAGGTTGATGAGCTTAAAAAAGCGATAGGATGATGGCACAAACAGAGTTTGCAGATAACACAAATCAAACTGTCAATTATATTAATATTGATACTGCCAAAGCGCGGAGTTTTTGCGAATTATTATTCCGCGCTTACGGTTTTTCTATCGAAGAAAGCAAAATAATAAGCGATGTTATAATAAAAGCAGACCTTTACGGGATTGAATCTCACGGAGTGCAAAGGCTAATCCGTTATCATGATGAAATTACATCAGGACAGGTTGATGTATCTGCAAGAACACAAATTGTTCATGAGACGCAAATATCAGCATGTATCGAAGCGAATAAACGTATGGGGCAGCTTGCAGGTGTAGAAGCGATGAAACTTGCTATTCAAAAAGCGAAAACATCAGGCTGCGGAATGGTGACAATACGCAATTCAAATCACTACGGAATTGCAAGGTATTATACGGAAATGGCATCGGCTCATGATTTAATCGGCGTGAGTATGACAAATACCGAAGCGATCTGCGTGCCGACCTTCGGATCGCAGGCGATGACGGGAACAAATGCGCTTGCCCTTGCAATGCCCGCCTCTCCTTTTATCTTTTCATATGATGCAAGCACAACCGTTGTCCCAAGGGGCACTTTAGAGGTTTACAGAAAAACAGGCACTCCCCTGCCCGATAATTGGGCGCTTGATGCAGAAGGCAAACCATGCAATGACGCGGCGACAGTAATAGACAGCATAATCGCAAAAACAGGCGGAGGCATCGCGCCCCTCGGCGGACTTGGTATTTTAAACGGAGGTCACAAAGGTTACGGGTTAGGTGTCATTGTCGATCTTTTTTCTGCAGTAATTTCAGGCGGATTAACATCAAACCATGTAAACAGAAAACCGGGGCACACAGGCATCTGCCATTATTTCATGGCAATAGACTACGGTATCTTCGGCGAAAAAAATCTTATTAAAGAAAATATGTCAAAGTTTTTACAGGAATTGCGTGACAGCAAAAAAGCCGAAGGCTGCAAGCGTATCTACACACACGGCGAAAAAGAAACAGAGCTGTTAAACACAAGAATCAAAGGGCACATCCCTGTTAATGAAAAAACTTATGCGGAAATGAAAATGATTGCGGAAAAATTAGGGGTGGATTTTCAGTTGTAAAATAAAATCACACTTCTAAGATCATGCCTTCTTTTGCCATAGCGATTTCCACCTTGTTACCTGCAAATTTTTTCTCAAATTGTTCCAGCTGGCTGTCTGTGTGAGACGGGTCGTGGTGAAATAAAATAAGCTTTTTCACTCCAGCATCGGCGGCTGTTTTAACTGCGTGTTCCATAGTGGAATGCCCCCAGCCTGTGTGGGTGGGATATTCTTCTTCTGCATATTGGGCATCATGAATTAAAATATCAGTGTTTTTTACAAAATTGGTAATTTTTTCGTTTCCTTCGGCGGAAGTTTGCTCATGATCAAAAATTAAAGCTATTGATTTACCCTGATAATCAAAACGGTAACCCAGGCAATCTGTGGGATGGTTTAAAAAAATACTGGTGACATTAATTCCGCCGTCATATTTTAGAGTGGTTTCTTTTATTTGTTTGTATTTGATTGATGCGGTTAGTTCATCAATGCTTACAGGCCAGTAATTATGTGAAAATTGCGCTTCGAAAATACCTTTTAAAGTGTCTTTGTCCGGGGATGGCCCTGTTATCCGTAGTTCTACATTTGTAATATAAATAGGAGAAAACATTAAAAAACCCATTATATGATCCCAATGGGTGTGAGATAAAAAAACATCTGCGCTTATTTTTCCGTTTTTTTTAAGGTCATTTGCAATCAGCCAATCGCCTAAAAGACGTGCGCCGGAGCCGAAATCAATAATAAAAAGACGGTCATTAACCCGTATTTCGATACAGGATGTGTTTCCCCCGTAAACCACTGTATCAGGTCCCGGACATGGGATAGAGCCTCGTACTCCCCAAAAACGCGCTGTAAATAATCCTTTATCGTGCATATATTTTAATTATATTACAATGGAAATGTAAAAATCAACTATTAAGCATAAAGGTATTTTAAAGACCGGAAAGCGGCCGGGCTGTTGCCTCTGCTGAAAATTCGCCTATATTTATACTTTCGCCTGTTATACGGTTGTAACCGGCTACCCTGAAATAATAGAGAGTGCCGTTTTTTAACCCGTCTATAAAAATGCTGTTGGTCATTCCTGCATCTATAGGAGATGAGCCTAAAAGAGCGTCTTTTCCGAAAAGTTCATCTCTTACAGCACTGTAATATATCAGATATCCTGATGTATCAGCTTGCGCTGTATTGATATTTGCACTATGCCTCCACCTTAAATTGACGCCTCCGTCAACGGCTACGGCGATTAAACTGCGGGGGGGAAGAGGCATTTCTGCGGGTCTATAAACAACCTGTATCCCTTCCAGATACGGGCTGACCTCTCCGTCAGATGAGGGATAAAAATCAACCGCTATTTGCACATAACGCCCGCCGATATCAAAGATTTCTTCTCCCGGCGTAAACCTTATCCACGGGGAAGCGTTCATAGAATAGGGATTAAAACCGGCACGGATATAAAAATTTAACTGTGAATCATCGGAGAAAATGAAATTTCCGTTTTCGCGGAATTCGTTTATTACACTAACGAAGTTTACAGAGCTGCTTCTTATAGTGCCTGCTTGCGCTGAAATACCGCTGACAGATGTATTGCTTGCAGCCGTTATGCTTGTTCTGCCGCCTTTTACATCGATCTTCATTACACTGCTTGCGTTATTTCCAAGATCGATAGCTCTTGTTTCCATCCTGCCTCCGTAAACAGGAAACTTTTGCATTACAGAACGCTGTGCGCACTCATTATAGATTTTAAATTCATCAAGAAAACCTTTGAAACTTTCTCCGAGCGTAAAGAAACCGCCTTCTTGTGCAATCGGTGTATAAACCTCAATGTTTTCTCTGCCTGTCTTTGTTGCATAAACTATCGCTTCGCTTACCCCGTCTACAAGATATTCAATCATTCCTGTTTGCGAATCAAAACGGATTAGATGATGACTCCACTTTTTAGGAATGACAGGCGTGTTACCTGAAAATTCTATATTGATAAAAGATGTAACTTGTATTTCTGACGCAGATGCAAAAAAATTAATAAAAGACCAATGTAATCTGTTACGTGAAGAAATGCATTGTATCCTCTGTGTTGAGCCGGAAACAGGTGTCAGCCATGTCAATATTTTTTCGCCGTTTTCAAGGTTTAAAGGATACATCCAAAACTCAACAGTAAAATCATCAATCCTATTACCTGGTGCAAAAAGAGCGTTGCTGTTTTGAGGCACAACTGTAACAGCTCCTGCGCTGCCGAACAAAGCAGCTCCTTGTCCGCCTCTTGCATAAGGAATGCCGGCAGTGCTTACATTTTCGTGCGTTGTTACTCTGTATCGGTTAGTACTGTCCGAAAAAAGCCTTGTGTCTCTTTCGTTAAAAGAAATAGAAAGATCAAGAGATGATTCTTTTAAAGGCAATAAGTTTCCATTCGGGACAGAAGTTAGAAGCAGTACCGGATGGGGTCTGACATCTTTAGTTTCAGTAATACCGGTTCTATTTTCCGTACTTATCCATGTCTCAGCGCCGCCAAGTGAAATCGTTCTTTCCCCGATTGCAAATACACTACCGCAAACAAGAAGTCCGATGTATACTATGAATATGACAACAAGTAATTTTTTCATGCTTTCCTTATTTTTTGCCGTTTATAAACGGTATTTTCTATAAATATCGGCAAAAAATGATATGGAAAGTCAAATAAATTCTGAAAATAACAGGGCTAAACTAAAAGCGGCTATTGCAGATGCCCCGTCAGAACCGGGTGTCTACATAATGAAAGCCGAAGATGAGAGTATCATCTATGTCGGCAAGGCAAAATCACTAAAAAACAGGCTAAGATCGTATTTTTCAGGGGAAAAAGACATAAAAACTTCCACTCTTATCCGTCATGTGCATAGCATAGAAACCATCATTGCCGCAAATGAATATGATGCGCTTTTGCTGGAAAATACTTTAATCAAACAACATTCGCCAAAATATAATATCAACTTAAAAGACGGGAAAACCTATCCTGTTATCCGTATAACAAACGAAGATTTCCCGCGCATTTTTAAAACACGCCGTATTATCCAAGATAAAAGTATTTATTTCGGACCCTTCCCGAATACCGGAGCGGTTGACGCTATGCTTGAAACAATTGATAAACTTTTCCCCCTGCGTAAATGTAAAAAAATAAAAAAAAACGGACCTTGTATGTACTATCACATACAGCGATGTTTGGCCCCCTGCTGCAATAAAATCACAATTGATGAATACTCTCTTCATGTAGAGCGCGTTAAAAAACTGCTGTCAGGTGATACGGACGCGCTAATAATAGACTTAACCGCTAAAATGCATGAAGCGGCGCGGATGATGCAATTTGAAGGGGCAGCGCAAATAAGAGATGCAATAAAAGCGATAGAAAACCTAACCGGAGAAGAAAACGCGGTAGAAGATCACAACCCGGAAGACAGAGATTATATCGCATGGGCTGAAGAAGGCGTACTTACTAGCTTTACCGTCTTTTCCATGCGCGGCGGAAAAATGACAGGACGCGATTTATTCCGCACCCGCTCTGCTGCAGATGAAAATGAATCTCTTGAACTTTTTATTACAACTTATTACGACCCCGTAAGGACTCCGCCTGCAAAGATTTTTTTTCAAACCAGAGAAAAAAAAATAGAAAATTTTGCTCTGTTAAAAAATTGGTTTAAATTAAAATTCGCCTGCGAACCTGAGCTTTTAAACCCTAATGAAAAACATCATGAAGCAATTATTGCAATGGCTCATTTGAATGCGCAAGAAGATTTACGCAAAAGACTTAAGGAAAGAGGAGCGGGTCCTGCCTTAGATGAACTTATGAATGCTCTTAATTTGGAAATAAGACCTGAGCGCATTGAAGGTTTTGATATCGCGCAGCTTGACGGCAAGCATCCTACAGCTTCGTTAATTTCATTTAAAAACGGTATTCCTGACCGCAAGAATTACCGCTATTTTAAACTGAAAACGGTTATCGGCATAGTAGATGACTTTGCCGCCATGCGCGAAGTTGTAAGACGGCGTTATTCACGGCTTATACGTGAAGGAAAAGAATTGCCGGATTTAATACTTGTTGACGGCGGCATAGGGCAAGTAAATGCCGCAAAAGGAGTGTTAGACGATCTGGGGATTGATTGCAGCATTGCGGGTCTTGCAAAACGCGAAGAAGAACTTTGGCTGCCGCAAGCGAAAGAGCCGATAATATTATCAAGGCAATCAGAGGCATTAAAAATTTTACAGCATGTCCGCGATGAATGCCACCGTTTTGCAACAGGTTTTAACCGGCGTCTTAGATCAAAAGATTTATTTTTTTCGGTACTCGAATCTATCGAAGGGATAGGGCCAAAGCGCGCACTGTCAATTATGAAAGTCTATGAATCGCTTGAAAATATCGCTGCAAGCGATCTGCATGAAATGATAAAAAAATGCAATATCAGCGAAGAGGCTGCACGGGCTGTGCGTGCTGTAGTAAAGCTTAAGTTAGAAGAAAAATAAAGAATATTTAAAGCGAGCCTTGTAAAGGTGATGCTTCCTATATTTACAACGAAGTCTCTATTACTTGTTGAAAACTTTTTATAAAAACCGTATTATTCACTTATGAACTCAATTGAACTTGCAAAAGCCTATGACCCTAAATCATTTGAAGACCGTATCTATAAGTTATGGAAAGAAAACAACGCTTTTGCCCCGAAAAATGAGGGCGGCAAACCCTTTACTATTGTAATACCTCCGCCAAATGTAACAGGTGTACTGCATCTGGGGCATGGGCTGAACTTAAGTTTACAGGATATAATCATCCGCTTTCACAGAATGAACGGCTCTCCTGCCCTATGGCTGCCGGGAACAGATCATGCGGGTATCGCAACTCAAAATGTGGTGGAACGCAAGCTCAAAGAAAAAGGAAAAAGCAGAAGGGAACTTGGAAGGGAAAAATTTCTTGAAGAAACATGGAAAGTAAAAAAAGAACATCATGAAATAATTACTAAACAGCTTGAAAAAATTGGGGCTAGTGTTGACTGGAAAAGAGAGCGTTTTACTATGGACGAAGGTCTCTCACGCGCGGTGCGCGAGGTTTTTGTCACCCTTTTTGAGCGCGATCTTTTATATAAAGGAAATTACCTTGTAAATTGGTGCACTTCCTGCGGGACAGCGTTAGCCGACGATGAAGTGGATCATGAAGATACACAAGGCAAAATGTATCATATACGCTATTATTTTAAAGGAGAGGGACAGAAGGAATTTGTAGAAATTGCAACTACACGCCCTGAAACCTTGTTAGGTGACAGTGCTGTCGCAGTCCACCCCGAAGATGAGCGTTATGCGTCATTTAAGGGAAAATCATTCCGCCTGCCTCTTACAGAAAGAGATATACCTTTAATCTTTGACACATACGTTGACCGCTCTTTCGGAACAGGCGCGTTAAAAGTTACCCCTGCCCACGATCCTAACGACTGGGAACTCGGCAAAAAACATTATTTGGCAGTTATTAATATTTTAAACCCGGACGGAACGTTAAACGAAAATGTACCTGAAAAATACAGGGGATTATCTGTAAAAAAAGCAAGAGAAGAAGTAATTAAAGACTTAATCGAAGGCGGTTTCTTTGTAAAAGACGAGCCTATTAAACATTCAGTGGGGCATTGTTACAGATGCCATACAGTAATTGAGCCTTTCCTTTCTGAGCAATGGTTTGTAAGAATGAAACCTTTAGCGCAAAAAGCTCTTGCTTGCTGGCAAAAAGGCGAAATTATTTTCTATCCTAAAAAATGGGAAAACACATATAAACACTGGATGGAAAATATCAGAGACTGGTGCGTTAGCCGTCAATTATGGTGGGGGCACAGAATCCCTGCATGGACTTGTCTAGACTGCGGTAAACTAACCGTTACGCGAAACGATATTGATACCTGCCCTGATTGCAAGAGCAAAAACATCGAACAAGACCCTGACGTACTTGATACATGGTTCTCAAGCTGGCTTTGGCCCTTCAGCACTTTAGGCTGGGAAGGAAAAAATGAAAATGTTCCCGATCTTGATCGTTTCTACCCTACTACAACCCTTATAACAGCTTACGACATTATTTTCTTCTGGGTTGCAAGAATGATTATGGCGGGATTGGAGTTTACAGGAAAAGCGCCTTTCCGCGACATATACATTCACGGGCTAATACGCGACAAACAGGGACGCAAGATGAGTAAATCACTTGGAAACGGATTAGACCCGCTTGAACTTGTAGATGAGTTCGGCGCGGACGCAATGAAGTTTACACTTGCTTTTATGTGCGCGCAAGGACAGGATATATTAGCCGACAAAGATTCTTTTAAAATGGGATCAAAGTTTGCAAATAAAGTTTGGAATGCAAGCCGTTATATTTTAATGAATCTTGACGGCAGAAAATTAATAGAAAAAATTGAGTTAAACGCAACTGATAAATGGATTTATTCGCGTCTTAACAGCACGGCAAAATCCATGCAGGAAGCGTTTTTATCTTACCGTTACAATGATGCAGCCCTTACTGCATACGATTTTTTCTGGAATGATTTTTGCGATTGGTATGTGGAATCGACAAAACTTTCCATGAAAAGCTCAGATGAAAACAATTACGAAAAAGACCGCGCAACAACCGTACTCTTGGATGTACTTGCAAAATCATTGCGCCTTCTCCACCCATTGCTTCCTTTTGTTACAGAAGAAATATATCAGAAATTGCCTGTTCTTAAAAATAAAGAACTTTTAATAAACAACGAATACCCTCAATATGATGAAAAACTCTATTCTCCGCAGGAAGAAAAAGATTTTGCTTCCCTTCAGTCTTTGGTGGGAATGATTAGAACTTTAAGAAGCGAATGCGGAATAACTCAAGAAAAAAAATTGCGTGTAACAGTCCTTCCGGGTACAGAGCAGGAAAAACCTTTTACAGAAAATGAAGGGCTTATAAAACTTCTTGCAGGAATCGGAGAATTGACTTTTGAAAAAAAATCTTTGCAGCGTCCTTCGGGTTCTATCGGTATGGCAGGCAATGGTTTTGAAGTTTTTGTTTTTATCGCAGAAGCGGTTGATTTATCGGCATTAAAGAAAAAATTTACAAACGATCTTGAAAGAGACAGAAAGTATATCGAAAGTCTGCGCGCAAAACTGGCTAACGAACAATTTATTAATAATGCGCCTGCAGAACTGGTAAACGATCAAAAGGATAAACTCTCCTGTACACTTAAGCGTACAGAAAAACTTGAAAATTATTTAAGGGATTTATAGTGAATACAGAACAAACCGATCAATTGAGCGGGACGCGCCTTGCTCCGTATATACAGGTTGCCACATGTTTAATAGGTAAATCCCGCGAAGGCGGAGGAAATATGTTCCGCCATCAGCTTGATACCATGTCAATCTTAATCGACTACAAATACATAGACTCAGTTTTACTTAAAGCATCTTTAATCCATGATGTACTTGAAGATATTCCTGAGTTTAATCACAATTTATTATTATCAATTGATATTGAAAGCCACGCTGTATACAATCTTGTTCTTGAAGTAACACGCCGGCACGGAGAGAAAAAACCTGATTTTCTTACACGCATTATTGAAACAGGCTCTCAAAAGGCAAAAATATTAAAAGTTGCGGATCGAATTTCAAACATGATCTCTTTAGGATTTGTTAACAATCTTGAATTTGTAGAACGCTATATAAATGAAACTGAAAAATATCTTCTTCCTCTTGCAAAAGAAGTTAATTATAATATGCATATAGAATTAAATGATCTTGTAAACTCAAGACGAAAATATTTAGCAGATTATCGTAATTTAGGAAATATTACATTATAATTTTATACTTGGCTGTAATTAATGGAAAATAAAAAAAACGGCAATCAAGATTGCTTGTTGGAAAAAATAAAATCCCCTTCAGATATTAAACGATTTTCTATACGTGAATTAAACCAGCTTGCAAATGAAATAAGAGAACAAATTGTAAGGACAGTTGCAAGTAACGGAGGGCATTTATCTTCCAATTTAGGAGCAGTAGAATTAAGTATCGCATTGCATAGGGTCTTTAACACACCGGATGATAAAATAGTATGGGATGTAGGGCATCAATGTTATGCGCATAAACTTTTAACAGGACGCCTTTCTTCTTTCGGGCTTCTTCGCAAACAAAACGGGCTTGCAGGATTTCCAAAACAAAGCGAAAACATTCACGATGCATTTAATACAGGGCACGCTTCCACTTCCATTTCCGCTTCTCTTGGCTTGCTTGCCGCAGAAATGCTTAAAAACGGCTCTTCAAGTAATTCGCGCTCCATTGCGGTAATAGGAGACGGCGCGCTTACAGGGGGTCTTTCTTACGAAGCGCTCTCCCATGCAGGGCATTTAGGCTTACCATTAATCGTAATCCTTAATGACAATAAAATGTCTATTAACCGCAATGTCGGAGGGCTTTCAAAATATTTAAGCCGTCTTTCAATGAAAGCAAGATATCAGAGCTTTAGAAGATCATTTGATTCGATGGCAAAAAAAATTCCTTTTGTCGGGGAAGCATTTTTTAATTCAATTGTCAGATTTAAAAGAGCTATTAAAGCTGTTTTTTATAACGATAATTTTTTTGTCGATCTTGGATTTGAATATGTAGGACCGATAGGCGGCCACAACATACAGGCGCTTATCGAAGTTTTAACTGATGTGCGTAAATTAAACCGTCCTGTAGTGGTTCATGTAATTACGCGAAAAGGCAAAGGATTTAATCATGCGGAAAATAACCCCGACAATTATCACGGGGTTTCTTCTTTTTCTGTTGATGACGGTATATGCGATAAAAACATACAAGGCAAAAAAAGTTTTACAGAAGCGTTTTCAAATTCAATATTGGAAATTGCAGAAAAAGATGAAAAGGTTATAGCGATAACTGCCGCGATGAAATCAGGAACAGGTCTTACATCTTTCGCGCAAAAATTCCCGAACCGTTTTTTCGATGTCGGCATTGCGGAAGAACATTCTGTTACATTTGCCTCAGGTCTTGCATCTTTAAATTTAAAACCTGTTGTCGCTGTCTATTCAACTTTTATCCAGCGTGCAGCCGATCAAATTATTCATGATGCAGCGCTTCAAAAACTTCCCGTCATTCTTGCTCTTGACAGAGCAGGTTTTGTAAGCGCGGACGGCGAAACCCATCAAGGATTATTTGACATAACAATTTTCAGAAGCACTCCTAATATGACGATCTTAGCTCCTGCAAGCGAAAACGAACTTAAACTGATGATGAAATATTCTTTGGAAGATGAGTTAACTAAAAAAAGAGCAGGTCCTGTAATCATCCGTTATCCTAAAACTATATGCCCTGATGAAATATCTTCCTTTTCACTTCCGATTGAATACGGACGCGGAGTTTGGGTATCAAAAAATAATGAAACAGAAAACACAAACAGGGTCTGCATCGCTTTCACAGGAAGCCTTTATCAGCAAGTAAAAGAAGCTTCAGAATTACTGAAGAAAAACGGAATAAATGCAGACTTATACAATTTACGCTTTTTAAAACCTGTCGACGAGGATTACCTTACAGATGTAATGAACAATTACAAACTTATAATCATTGCAGAAGAGGGAATGAGAGAGGGAGGCTTTTGCGAATACGCCCTCTCCCTTGCTTTAAAGAGAGGCGTAAAAGCAAAAATTGAAGTAATAGCCGCAGAGAGCAGCTTCCTTGAAGAAGACAAGGCGCTCGGCACAAGAGATGAACTGCTTGCGATTAACGGTCTTGACGGAAGCAGTATTGCAAAAACTCTGCAAGACGCATTATGAGTTGCTTATCAAATCAATAACAAAATACTGATCGTTATTTTTTTTATAGAAAAGCGTTATATCCAAAGGAAAGCGAAATACTTCACTTGCGGTGCGCCGCACAAAGTGAACTAAAGTTACCCTGCAGGAAAAAGTATCGTCTTCTCGCGGAAAAAATTCAGAAGCATTTACGCTGTCAAACCAATAATCAATATGCGGTGTATAGAAATAAACCTCCGAAGTGCGGATCATCTGGTAAATACGGGTTCCTGTCTGAAAATATTTTTGCAATTCTCTTATATTGGAATTGTCTGTCATAAACTCCGCATATGTTTTAGCGGTTGCAATTGCAAGCTCTGTATACTGCCTTTGAAAATCAGCATCGGAAACAAATTCCTGAACAAAACTGTAATTCCCTGTGTCTTTTATTACACCTTCTTTTCCGGCGATACTTACAATACTGACATTAGGCGTCTCATTGGAACCATAAAGGATACGGTAGATTTTGCGGTTTAATTTAAGTCTATTGGTTTCATCTGTTTTGATGCTGTCTTTAATCAGGAAAGAATCGTCAATATTGATTCCGTTTATAGATAATGTAAATGTATCAATGATGTCGGCTGTTAGTACAGGGATCGCAGAAAATTCATTTAAACTGCTTTCAAAAATTACATCCCTGCTGCGGGAACCTGAGTGCACCTCAACTATCGGTTTAGCAATTAATCTTGATATCGTATAAATATCATAAGTTCCTGACATGGCGTTTGTAAGACCAGCGCCTGTTTTATTATTATCACCGGCTTTTTTTCCGTTGATTTGCACATTACTGCCTGCAGGAACTACAACTTCAAAAGAATCTGTGTTATCAAAAATAGTACTTACATTAGAAAGTTCCCAAATTAAACCAAAAGCACTTTTTCTCTCTTTCAGTTCAAACTCGGCAAATCCTACACCGTCTGAATAAACAACATATTTTTTAATGCCTTCCGTTTCTTCCGGTATGTTTATAAAATTACGCTCGCCGCTGCCTGCTCTTTCATTTAAAAAAGCGGTATAATTATTTAAGGTTTCAAATTCTGAAACAGAAGACTTTTCCAGTGCAAAAAGTTTGTTAAACGCAAATTCCCTGAAATATTGATTAAAGACAGAAGACGCGACATTTTCCGGTTTGGATTTTTCAAATGTATTAAGACGCTGCCATATAATCACAAGATAACAAAAGATTAAGGCTGTTAAAACAACCAACGAGATAAAATATACTATTCTGAATTTATTAGTTAATATTGATTTCATTTTTCCTTACCATAAAAAATGTCGGTATTCTCCTTGGTCCGTAAAGGTTAGAGAAAACATTCACAAGCTCATTATTATAAACTAGAGTGGTCGATGTACCCCCGTCAAGGTTAGATGCATTAACGGCTCCGTATCTGAGCATAACTTCGATTAAATCGGAGAAGGAAGCCCCTAAACTGTGAGACATACGCCCTTCCACGCACAGTAAAATAACTGATCCGTCCGATCTCTGACCTATGGCGCTTCTTGGGTTAAGCCCGCCTCCAAGCCCTTTAATTTCCATCGGCTCACCGTTAATGACAAGGGTCGGACCGAAACATAATGCATCGCGGATCCCCATTTCTCTTGCCATTTTAACAGAAAAATTGCCGACTATCAGTACATCGTTATTATCAAAACCTATAACCGATGAATAGACTGTATTTTCATTTCCCCACATCCGCTTCCCTTTTGAAAAAACCAAACCTATGGGGAGATCTCCTACTCCTACGCCGCCCTCATCAGGAAAGCCGCCGCCGTTGATTCCCGCTATCGCATCATCTCTTCTGACAACTTCCAGTATTCTTAAACCCGGCTGCCCGCTTACAAAATCCGATGAGGTGGAAACATATAACCGAGACGGATCGCGTATCAGCATTACATAGCCTCTGTATGTTCCGCCGAGTATTTTTTCAATACGGATACCGTCAGGATAATCCGCCCATTCATCATCGGCGCTGCCGGAAACATTCGATGTCCGAAATGATATAAGGGAAATATCGGTTATCTCAGCTGATTCTACGACCGAATTGTATTCGACAATTTTGTTTACCATCCCCTTGGTTATAAACAGAGCCGGCACAAATTTCAAAGCGCTTGTCTCTAGCATTGATAATGTAAGCATATCTCTTGCAGTCGGACTTGGACCTTTAAATGTGACAAAAAGAGTCCCCAAAAGAAAGAAAATAACCAGAGCCAATAACGAGAAAAAAACGATTAAAATACGTTTAACTATCATTTAAACACCCACTTTCTTTGAATATAGTAATTCATAACAAAAAGACCCATATCTACAGCAATTTTAATCAGAGTGACAAGGAAAGCTGCATTTATATTGAATACATAAGATAAAACGGCTGTAATATTCCCGGACAGAAGCATAGAAATACCGCATAAAATATAATATTTTAAAGCTGTTTTGAATATACTCTTTCCGGAATATTTGAATACAAAGTTTTTATTAAAAAAGAAATTAAACAATGAAGAGAGTATGCGGGAAGCAATAGTACTTATAAGAATCACATTCCAGCTGCCGAAAAAAGAATGGCTGCGAAGAAGGTTTAAAAAAATATAAAAACATAACAAATCTATTGCAAAGGAAATAAGAGAGCTTTGCGCGTATTTTATAAATTGAAAAATTATTTTTATAGAGTCTCTTACAGGTTTAAAATGCGTACTTTTGTTTCCGTCAATATAAACCGTGCTGATGGGAACTTCTTTTAAACTAAATCGTTCTTTCTTTGCTTCAATCAGCATATTTGTTTCATATTCAAAACGGTTTCCTGAAACATTTAAAAATGTTTTCAAATATTTTCCCGGTATCGCTCTTAACCCTGTCTGGCAATCTGCAATATCAAGACCGACACTCGCGCTGAAAAGTTTTGCGGACAGCTTATTGCCTATGCGGCTTTTAAGAGGCACAGACGGTTTATTAAAATCCCTTGCACCTAACACCATAAAACCGCTTTCTGCCATTTCCTGCGCGCACAGTTTTATATCCTCCGGCAAATGCTGTCCATCATCATCAATTGTGATAATACCGATATTAAGCGGACGGTTTTCCAAAAAATATGTCATGCCGGTTTTTAATGCGGCGCCTTTTCCCATATTTTCATTATGATGAAGTACTGTGCAGCCGTTAATCTTTGACACTTCATCAAATATAGAAGAAGTATCTTCTCTGCTTCCGTCATTAATTACAATGACATCGGAAAACCCTTGATTAATAACACGCTGAATAACAGATATAATTTCCTTACTTGGATTGAATGACGGCAATACCACAGATATTTTACTTAGTTGATCCATTTTATTCTCTCTTCGATTTCTTCTTTAAAAATAATAACAGCAACAGTACCGCCGCCAAAACAATAAAAGCGGGTATCAAAAATTTCAAATACTGCTTCTCCGATTCGATTTTTTCCTGTTCGTCATAAATACTTATAATATCAATGATTTGCTCTTCTTCAAACTGCTCTTCAATTATATCTTTAATAAGTAAAGTATTTTCAAAAAAATCACCTGCTTCCTGTGAATCGTCTCCGACAAGAGTTCTGTAAAGACCGTATCTTCCGGGCGTATAAATCCTAATTTGTGTTGAACTTGTAATCGGCGCTTGCTCTGTTCCGTAGACCCATCTGTAAAACCATGTCCAGTGCTGTGATTTATGGTAAGAAAACCCATGCTGAGAAACTTGAAAAGCGCTCTTGCCGTTAAAAAACACAAGAGGCTCGTTTATTGATAAGACGATCGGGCGCTCCTTCCACAAATTAATATAAGTTTTCGGCGTATCCCAAATACCGTATTTTTCAAAAGACTCGCTGTGATAATTTGGGTCGCCTGCTAAGACAACCGCTTTCATCAGTGCAACAGAACTAAGTATATGAGTGCCGTGACTATATTCGCCGTTAATGTCATGCCCTACTGCCACCTGAGGTTTAAACCTGCGGATATTCTCTGTACAAAATGCGATAAAATCATCCTCCGAGACACCCCTGCTCTTATAAACCCGAATCGCTTCTTCAAGGGATTCTGAAAATAAATCAGGGAAGGGTGAAATAACAGGGGAATTTGTGATTCCCACCGCCCAAAGTCCGTTTAATAATTCGGTATTGCGGATGGGATTATCGTTGTGGTTTGTCATGTATACAACCTGAGCCTTTATTCCGTTCGCTATGCAGTACGGCAAAATTCCTGCAAAAAAGAGATGTTCATCGTCGGCATGAGAAGAAAACAGCAGTAAATCCGCTCTTTCCAAAGGGTCATTCCATTGCTGCGTTTCTGACGAAATATGTGCATTTTCTTGAGCATAGCCCGAAAAACAGATGAGAAAAAACAACAAAATAGAAAGAGTTTTGCAAACTCTTTTTGTGCCAAAGAGGTTTATAAAAATATCTCCTTTAAATGTTTTTATATTAAAAACTAATGAAATATTAAAGTTTTTATAAAAAAATGTCAATAAAACGCTTGAAATTTAACGAAGCTCGCAAAGGCAAATCTTCCGGTATTTACAATGAAGCTTCCAGTTCACCAAGTTTAAAATATATGATATAGTAAACTTAATGGCTTTTTTTCAATGGATATACTCAATTTACGATTTTATCCGCCCTGTTTTGGACGTTGCCCTCCTCGCTTTCATTTTGTACAAAGCATATGAACTCCTTGAAAAAACTCAGGCTCTTCCGCTTGTTAAAGGAGCGGGCTTTTTAGTTTTAGTTTACGGTATCGCTTTTCTTTTAAACCTTACAACATTAAGATGGGTTCTTACGCTTATTGCTCCGGGTCTTTTCATAGCAATTGCAATTGTATTCCAGCCGGAACTTAGAAAAATTATTATGAGGCTTGGGCAAACAGAATTTTTCAGGCGCAGCGTAACAGCGCAAATCAGTAAACTTGATGCCGTAATAACAGCTGCAGAACTTCTCTCCCAAAGAAGAAGGGGAATGCTTATCGTATTCCCCAGAAAGATCAATTTAAAAAATATAATAGAGACAGGCACCAGAATAAATGCTGAAATTTCATCTAGTTTAATTATTGCGATTTATGAATTTGACGGACCTCTGCATGACGGAGCTATGGTTATCCAAAGCGGAAAAATAATTTCTGCAGGATGCTTTCTGCCTCTTTCTGAAAGACAAGATATCAGAAAAAATTTCGGAACACGCCACAGGGCAAGTCTTGGAATGGCAGAACAATCGGACGCTGTAACATTAATTGTCTCNGAAGAAACAGGGGCTATTTCTCTTTCTTATGATGCGAAACTTTATTATGATTTAACNACTGCAGAAGTTACGCGCAAATTAATGGAATTACTTGATAAAGGAAGCAGAATAGAAGCAGAACAAAAAGATACCTCTAACGAAGAAAGGGAGGTTCTTGTTGATTAACATAAAGTTTATCTCTAAAATAATTGAAAAATGGCCTGTAAAAGTTCTTTCTTTAGCGGCAGCCCTTATTATCTCGGTCTTCTACAGAATGAATACATTGGAAACTCGTTTTTTTTCTGCACCCTTGCAAATCGAAGAAAGCGAAACTTTAATTCCTGTTAACTCAATTGCTACTGCCGTAAGAATCTCTTTAAGAGGTGAATCTGATGAAATACAGCCTATCCTTGAAGAAGATATCGAAACATTTATAGACCTTGAAAAATTTACAAACGAAGGCACATACAGAGTTCCTGTTCAGATCAGAAAAAAAGGCAGCGCACTTGGAATCGAACCTCTTGAAGTTTCGGTTCAGCCTCTTGAAATTACTGTTGAACTTGAACAAAAGATTACCCGAAGCATTCCTATCTTTCCTGTCTTCAGCGGGACTGTTGCAAGCGGATACGAACTGACTAATCAGCATATAATACCGGATCGCGTAACAGCAGAAGGACCCAGAAGAGAACTTGAAAGTAAGATTGAATTTAATACTGAAATAATTGATTTAGAAAGACGTTACGAAGATTTTACATCAAGAGTAAGTATAATTATTGATAACCCTCTGATAAATATACACGGCGATAAAATGATTGAATACCGCGCAACAATCAGACGCATTGTACGAGAAGAACAAGATACAAGAACAAGACTTCCTGTTATATATAACACACAGCCTTTAGATATGGATTTTGATGATAACTTACATGCAAACATTATAGATACAGACAACATGAATAATAATCAAGAGGATTTGGATTAAAAATGATTGTCGGTATCGGTATTGATATTGTTGAAATAAAACGCATGGAATACTGGACAGAAAATTCAAAACTAATAGAAAGATTTTTTCATAGTGAAGAAATATCTCTTGCTTCTTCAAAAAAAAATAATGCCGCACAAACATTTGCTGCAAGATTTGCCGCTAAAGAAGCGTTCGGTAAGGCTTTAGGAACAGGGCTTTCAAAAATCGCATTAAAGGATATTGCGGTTATAAATAATGAAAACGGAAAACCGCAGATAAAATTATACGGAACAGCGCAAGAAGAATTTATAAATTCAGGAGCGACAAAAGTACATATTTCTCTTTCGCATGAAAAAGAAAATGCGATTGCAATAATCATATTGGAAAAGGAATAAAAAATGACGAGAAAAAAACAACAGCAAGATGAAGAAAAAGAAATAAAAATTACTTTTCAATCAAAAAAAGAAGTTAAATGCCCTGTATGCGACACTGTTTTCCGCAAAGAAGAATTACATTCAGGCGGCGGAAGATTAATTGCAGGCAAACTTACCGATGAACTTCACAGGCTGTATGAGCCGTCTGCAAGATACGGGGAAGTTTTTCCGCTTGTTTATCAGGCAATTGTTTGCCCGGAGTGCTGGTTTTCATCAATGGAAAGCGATTTTACTGTCTTTCCTTCAGAGAATAAAGAAAAAGCGAGAAGCGATGTAGACAAGCGCATTAAAGAAACAAATTTAATTTTTCCCAATATTGATTTTCATGAAAACCGCACCATTATGGAAGGAGCGGCTTCCCAGTATCTGACATTGCGCTGTTATGATTTTTTTACAAAACAAAATTCCCCTACAATAAAACAAGGGCTTGCTTCATTAAGATGCGCTTGGCTTTTAGACGAACTTCATAAAAAATTCCCGCAGCAAAACTATGACTGGCTTGCGACACTCTTCCGAAAAAAAGCGCAATACCTTTACAATGAAGCCCTTTCCCGTGAACAAAACGGAAAGGAAACCCTCTCCGGCATGAAAGCATTCGGTCCTGATACGGACAAAAATTATTCCTACGAAGGCATGCTCTATATCTGCGGTTTATTGCGTTACAAGTACGGTCCTGCCGACAACGCCGAACAGCGCAAAACCTCACTTGAAGACGCACGGCGCACAATAGCAAAACTATTCGGCATGGGAAAATCCTCCAAAGATAAACCCGGCGCTTTTTTGGAACACGCAAGAGCACTGTATGACACGCTTAATAAGGAAATTTCCGAACAAACTGCAATGTAAAGCCGAATATTTCAAAAAAAATCTAAAAAAACCTCTTGACATAGTATCATTGTATGATATCATATAATTATGAACTCAAAACAAAGGAAAACACTGAATGAAATTTTTCATAACCCTATAAAGAGTTCGATTTTATGGTCTGATATCGAAAACCTTTTTAAAGCGCTTGGAGGCTACATAGAGGAAGGAAGCGGTTCACGGGTTTGTATTTTACTGAACGGCGTTGCGGCTGTCTTTCACAGACCTCATCCGCAAAAAGAGACAGATAAGGGGGCATTAAAATCTGTCAGAAATTTTTTAAATAATGCAGGAGTAAATAATGATGAAGTATAAAAATTATACCGGCAAAGCCGAATACGATGATGAAGCCGAAATTTTCTACGGAGAAGTTATCGGTCTAAGGGATGTAGTTACATTTAAAGGTACAAGCGTCAAAGAATTAAAAAAATCATTCAAAGAAAGTATTGATGATTATCTTGCTTTTTGCGAACGCATGAACAAAGCCCCTGATATTCCGGCATCAGGAAAATTGATACTCAGAATATCTCCCGAACTTCACTCTTATGCCGCAATAACAGCAAAAGCAGAAGGCATGAGTCTTAATTCATGGGTGGCAGAAGCTTTAAAAGATAAATTATACGGCGGAGATCATTAAATTTTGATAAGAAACATCAAACTTACAATTGCATACGACGGCACGGATTTTTCAGGCTGGCAAAGACAGGATAACGCCAGAACCGTGCAAGAAGAAATCGAACAAGCACTTGAAAAAATGCACGGTAAGGAAGTCTCTCTTACAGGATCGGGGAGAACCGATGCAGGCGTTCACGCTGTCGGGCAGGAAGCAAATTTTAAAACGGATATAGACAGTATAGCGGCTAACCGTTTTGTTCCGGCGTTAAACTCTCTCCTTCCGCATGATGTGCGCATAACAGAAGCAAGCGAAGTAAATGATGATTTTCACGCCCGCTTCAGCGCAAAGTCGCGTCTTTACCGCTATCAATTTTTATGCAGCCCAAGTCTGACGGTTACTCCCCTCCCCCATGAAAACCGTTACAACCTAAGACTGCACCGTTACCCGCATATCGATCTCCTTAATACTTACGGCAGACTCTTGTTAGGTGAAACTGACTGCACAATCTTTGCAGGCGCAGGCGACACAAGCAAATCAAAAAACCGTTATATTTACAATGCATATTTTTACATGGAACGGAACGCGCTAATTTTTGAAATCCGCGCCAACGCTTTTTTAAGAAATATGGTACGCTCAGTTGCAGGCACCTTCCTCCACTACGAAGAAATCAATACCGCTCCTTATAAATTACAAGAAATAATTGCAACAGGAGAACGCTCTTTAGCAGGACCTACTTTGCCGCCTCACGGGTTATTTTTGTGGAAAGTTGAATATTGATTTAAGCTCTTGCGGCACAAAAATTAACAAAGACGGCTCTTCCTTGACAGCTTTAAGGCACATTTCCTGCGTTTTAAGAGAATCAGGGACATATTTTAATTTGCGCGCGTTTTTATTAACAGCCTCGATGCAAATTTTTTCTGTCCGTAAATCTACAGTAAGAGATTCAAAAACATCAACATTCTGTTTTACTGCTTCTAAACATAATTCTTCTGAAAGGAATTTTGCGGGAACAGATTCAAACACATCCCCTTTCTGTTTAACAGCGGCAAGGCATAGTTCTTCTGTGATGAATTCTTGCGGTACAAAGGCAAGCGCTTCGCCGTCAATTTTAACTGCCGCAAGGTACAATTCATGGCTTTTCATTTTTTTTGGAATATACCATAACGCTTTTATATAGTGCTTTACGGCTGTAAAACACATTTCAATTGATATAATATTTTCCGGTACATATTTAAGCGCAGCTCCATTGCATTTAACAGCCGCAAAGCACAATTCGGCTGTTTTAAATTCATCAGGTACATATTTTAGAGCTTGTTCGTAATTCGCTTCGTCTATCTTAAAATCATTTGTTACAGCAGTAAAGCACATTTCATAATTTTTAAGTTCTTCCGGAACATCATAAAGATTTTTTCCATCTTGTTGTACGGCTATAAAATACATTTCCGGTGTAATATATTCTTCAGACACATTTTGCGATACCTCCCGGAAACCTCCGTGTTTTACAGCGATAAGAATTATTTCATGGTTTTTCAGTGTATCAGGTACATATTCAAAAGCTTCACCGTTTTGATTTACAGCTGTAAGACACAATTGTGCAGTTTTTAAATTATCAGTAACATATCTAAGAGCAGTGCCATTTTGCTTTACAGCTTCAAGGCAGAGTTCTTCTGTTTTTAATTCTTCCGGCACATAGTCATAAATGCTTCCATTTTGCTTTACAGCTTCAAGGCAGAGTTCTTTAGTTTTTAATTTTTCAGGCACATACTCAAGAGCTCTTCCATTTTGCTTTACAGCTTCAAGGCAGAGTTCTTTTGTTTTTAATTTTTCAGGCACATATTCAAGAGCTCTTCCATTTTGCTTTACAGCTTCAAGGCAGAGTTCTTTTGTTTTTAATTTTTCAGGAATTAAACTTAAATTGTATCCATAATATTTTACGGCTTCCATATAAATTGCTTCCGTTTTAAATTTCTCGGGTATAAAATCAAGAACAAAGTCACCATCAGACAGTTTACCATCGTTTTGTTTTACAATTTCCAAACAAATCTCTTCTGTAATTAGTTTTTCGGGTATGTATTTAAAAACATTTTCTATTCCGTCCTGCATAGCGGTTAAAACAAGCTCCTTTGTTTTATATTTTTCGGGAACATATTCAAGAGCGCATCCATTCTGCTTTACAGCTTCCATACACATTTCCTGTGTCATAAGATTTTGCGGGACAGCCTTAAAGGCACTGATTCGTTCTTTACATATTGCGCATTTTCTGCCTGAGTCCCGATCAAAATAATAGCTGTATTTCCAGCTTCGCATTGCTTCCATACATAATTCTTTTGTTTTAAATTCATCTTTTACATAAAAAAGCGCTGCAGAATTTTTCTTTACCGCATCAAAACAAAATTCTTTCATTAATGATTCAGGGGTATATTTCAATACTGCATAATTCTGTTTTACCGCGTTTAAAAAGAATTCTTTTATTAAATATTTTTCTGTCGTCCATGATAAAACAGTTCCTTTAAATAATTTAAAAAACTCTTTTAAGATTTCATCCATCCATTTGTCTCTGGCAAATGCCGCCTTGCCCATTTTTTTGGGATGTAGGGTTTCAACTAACGCTTCCAATAGCTGTTTTTTTTCATCGATAGAAAAATCAGATGTGTTTTTCATATATTGCAGCCCATACCAGCCATTATAGTTTTTTCTGATTACAGATGTATAAACTTCTGCTGTTTTTAGTTCATCAGGTATATTTTGCAATACATTGATGTTATTATTAAGAATTGCATTAATAAATTGTTTTTTAAGATTTCCGATTTTTAAATTTTTTGGAACATATTCAAATACATAACCGCTCTTTTCAATTGCTGTAAGACATAGCTCTGCTGTTATTAATTTTTCGGGAACATATTGAAGCGAAGAGCCATCGTTATTAACTGCGGCAAGACAAACCTCTGTAGTTTTCAGTTTTTCAGGAACATATTGAAGCGAAGAACCGGCGTTATTAACTGCGGCAAGACAAACCTCTGTAGTTTTATGTTTTTCGGGAACATATTCAAGCGAAGAGCCATCGTTATTAACTGCGGCAAGACAAACCTCTGTAGTTTTATGTTTTTCGGGAACATATTCAAGCGAAGAACCGGCGTTATTAACTGTGGCAAGACAAATCTCTGCAGTTATATTTTTTTCCGGAACATATTGGAGCGCAAAGCCGCTTTCCTTAACTGCTGTAAGACATAGCTCTAGTGTTTTTAATTTTTCAGGAACATATTCAAGTAAAGAACCATTGCTTTCAATAATGATTTTACACAAATCAATTGTTTTAAATTTGTCCGGCACATTTCTAAATGCAGTTTCTATTTTTTTTATTGCGGCAAGGCACATTTGTTCTGTTAAAATATTTTCAGGTATAAGTTCAAGTATTTCTTCAACTTTCCAGTCACTTGCTTTTTCAATAGCGGTGCTGCATATCTCTGCGGTTATGTTTTCTGCAGGAATATAACCAAAGGCGCTTATGTCGGATTGAATCGCAATAAAACAAACTTCTTTTGTACGGAAATTTTCAGGGATTTTATATAACTTATCAGGATTTTCACGGATAAATTCAAGAGCTTTTTCATCGTTAAAATCTGTGTTTTCTTTCTTTTTGGTTTTTGCGCCGGATTTATATCCTTCTATTATAAGATCGCCATTCTTAAGCGCATCTGCGATATTTTTTGGAAAAGCGGGTTTATTTTTTTTACCCCATTCGCTGAAGTCTATTATCTCTATATAATTGCCGAACAGATCATAAATGACAGATAACAATTCTTCGCTTAAATATTCTTCTTCGTTAATAACAGAAAATTCATGACTGCCAGCGGTAAGTTTTTTTTCGTCTTCATCAAAATTTTTGTAAGTGTAATCGTATGCTTTATATTCTAATAAAGCTTTGTCAAGTTCTTCCTGCGCTTTCTCCCGTTTTTTTTCAGGAGCGCTTTCGGGAAGAAGGGAGTATCGTATTTCGGCTACCTTCCATCGTTCGTAAGCGGATAAAACCTTCTCGCCGTCATTGTATTCTTCGCCGCTGTGTCCCCATTGTGCATTCGCGTCAAAACCCTCGTAAAAAGCGTAAGATGTGGGAGCGCTTCCTTTATGATCCGAATAGCCTACCGCGATTGTAAAACATTCTCCGTTAATATTTCCCAGAATACAATCCCATAAAGAGGATACAAAAGAATCCGCATCTTCTACCGCGCTGTTTCCTTTATCATAACAATCAAAGGAAAGAAAATTATCTTCTATTGTGTAATTATCCCAGTCAAAATTCAAAGAGTAAAATGCGCTTGTGATACTATCGTCATCATCAAGATCGATACTATAGATCTCGCTAAGCATTTTTTCACCGAACAATTCCCGAAGCCAAGAGGCATCGCTAAGCATTTCCTGATTTTTCATTATTACGGAAAGTTTTTCCAGTATCGGTTTATTTTTTGCGCTTTTATTAAAGTATACTTTGTAATTTAAATTCCATGTTGCCATGATTTTCTCCTTATTTTTAATATCTCTTTTTTCAATCTAATTTTTAATAATATTACATAAAAATGAATTTGTCATGAGTAATTTTTCACGGAAAACCGTGAAAAAATTCACGCGGGTTAGCGGCGGCTGAGTAATTTACTCACAAATCGGGGAATATTAGACATTTTTTGGAATTATTATTATGTGTTTTATAGTTTTCATTTTTTAGTAAATCTTCTTTTAAATTTAAATCATCAGTCATAAGGCAGAGCGGATTCCATATGAAGTAAATGAAGGCTGACCGCCGACAAATCGATAATCGCTTCTTTGCCTTGTTCTTTAATGATTGTTTTTTATATTTCTATAAAATTTTGTACATAATTTTTATAAAATTATCCATCTTGCTTAATATCTATAACAGATATATAATTATTTCATGACATTAACCGTTGAAATTATAAATACAAACGCATTGAACCTTCTTTCAGAAATGGAACGCCTTGATCTGATAAGATTAAACACCCAAAACCGAACTACAACTGTAAACAGTGATAAACTTTCAAACCAATTTGCAGGAACTCTAAAATTAACAGACGCACAGTATGAAACATATCAAAATAACTTGCTGGAAAACCGAAACGAATGGGAAAGAAATATTTACTAGATTCTAATGTGATAATCGGTTATCTTGCAGGAAAACTCCCCCAAGACGGTATGAAGATAGTCTCAGAAATGGTCGATCAAATTCCCAACATCTCAGTTATTTCACAAATAGAAATATTACGATTCAATGACACATCTGAAAACGAAGCAATTCTTGAAAAATTTATTAACTCATCTTTAATATACCCATTAAGCAACAATATCGTAAAATGTACCATTGAATTATGTAAACAGAATAAAATAAAACTACCAGATGCAATCATTGCCGCAACATCTATAACCGAAGGATTTACATTAGTTACTCGCAATATAAATGATTTTAAGAAAATTCCCAATCTTGAATTATTAAACCCTTTTGATTAATCAATAAACAATTTTAACTATAACTGCGTATACATTGAACAAGAAATTCTTCATAAACATCAATAGGGATCATATCTGCTTCAAACATTTTTTTATATTCAAGTATTTCTTTATATAAAGAATCTGGTATTCTTTCGTGATTAAACATTCTTTCTAAAAATGAAAATTTAAGATAGAGTTCAGGTGTTGAAACATTCGAAAACAACTTCCCTGTATCCATAAGCGGTGTAACCGTCTTCTTTTCAACCTTAGATTGTTCTTCAATATTCGGTTTAGGCGGCATATGTTTTTCAGGCGGTGTTTTAACTTCCGGCGCAGACGGAGGAAGAAAACTTGAAAGTTCTTTCACAGCGGAAGCGGCTGTTTCCCTTTTTGGAAACGGCACTCCTTTTAAAACATGAATAAGAGTGTCAACAATATCTGCCGCTGTTTCTTCTATCATCGCATAATCTTCATGCAATAAACGTATCTGTTGTTTTCTGCAAATATCAATTTCCTGCGATGTATTTACTGCCTTTTGCACTTTTGCATCAAGCGCTTGCAATAATATACGGCTTTCTTTTTTGAACTCGCCTTTTGTATAGTCGGCTAAAAGAGGCTTGCATTTAGCAGAGTCGAATATCGCTTCTTTTCCTTGTTCTTTAATTATTGTTTTTAATATTTCTATAAAATCTTGTTCCATTTTTTCCTTCTATGTTTATATTATTTCATTATTTTTTTGTTTATTCAATTGATTCTATATGAAATAAATATAATATCTTCACTTATCTTTTTTATGTGCAGGTTTTTCACTTTTGATATATTTTTTATTAATTATTATATCCAATTATTATTTCTCCTCTATTAACATTTCATAAATCTTTTCATCAAAAAATTCCTCGAAGGTGTCGCAATTAAAATAGACATAGACGATTAATTCATGAGAGCGATGCTGATACATGCCAGTTTTGTCATCGTAGGTTAAATAGTCGCCGCAGGCATCTCTGCCAAAACAGAGTAAATTTTTGCCTAATTCATATTCTTCGCCGTAATCTTTGTACATTTCAAATGTTACGGCGGCTATGTCTTTCAGCGTGAATGATGAGCCCTTTTCTTTAACTCTTTTTGTTCCGTAAAGTTGTACGCCGTCAAAAGCATAGCCGCCGCATATTTTGAGAAACTCGGCGTATCCTTGCGGTATCGGCGGAAAAGAATTTTCGGTTAGACATCTATTGCACATGTTTATTTCTTCATCGTCGATGGGGGGAAGGATCATCGGATCACTGTTAGCGTACCTTCTTTTTATTTGGCTGATTTTCTGCGCCAGTGTTTTTATTTTGCATTTCTTATTCCTCATAAATAATATCCTTTATTTCTTCTATTGTTTTTATTCTAATTTCCATATTTATATTATTTTTCCATTATTATTTTATGTCAATATTTTTTAAATCTTAAAATACTTGCGCATAACTTTTTTTTAATTGCTATTTTAACGGTACGAAACTTGATGGGGTTTCTTCATACTCTTTGAAATGCTTTTCCGCTAGCTTGCGTTCACTTGCACTCGCCGGTTCAATTGTGTAGTTTGGTTTTACTAATTCCGATAAAAGCGGCTTTAATGCAATAAGTTTTGTTCAGGCATCTTGGCAATATAACCTTGTAATTCTTTTCTTAAAACAGCAGTTGTCATTTATTTCCCCCTCTTGGTTTTAGTCTTCTTGTTATATGCTCTATATCTCTCAGCCCAATCCGTAAATTGCGCGTAATTCGTATAATTTTTCCTTCGGTATCTCAAGAGGGTTGTTGGTTATTATAACTTGTGCAGTATAATAATCTGAAAAGTCGGGCATTGTTTTTTTCTTTATTGAATCGGATATTATTTGTAAATCATAATCCTGCATTTCTGCAACAAGAATATCCTTGCAATTGCGAATTATTTTTATTACCGCCTCATTCAAACAAGGCAGATAGATAATTTGATCGTTGTTTCTGATAAGCATAGCGTCTGCTATACCATCAAAAATAAATCTTACATCATCGTCCTGCGCTTCTCCGGCAGGAGGTTCTACAAGCACCATGAGATCGCCTGCTCCATTGTCAATATAATCGTGCCTGACGGCAAAGTATTGATATGAAAACATAATTTCCTCCTGTTTACTAATCACTTTTCACTACATTTTCTGCCGGTCTGTTCCGTCTGTACGTATTCTGTATCCTTATAATTTTGTAAATTTAAAATCTCGAGTTTTTATACTGCTGTCTTTTTGCAGTCTTAATAACAAACCATTATCCATGATTTCACCGTTGTATATAACCATAAAGCTATCATGATACCATATACTAAACGATATTGTTCTTCCTGAAATTTTATATCCGCTTTCACCGACAGACCTTTCTTTAAATTGACGTTTTTGTCCTTTAACAAACCAATCTATTTTAATTTTATGATTTGACGGTAACATTGCAAATATTACCCTTCCGTCTGAATAAAAACGTAAATATTCGTTAGGTTCATACCCCCCTTGAAAAGTATAAATACCGTCAAATTTTACTGCAGACGCTGGTGATGAACCGCCTGAGGATGGCGGCGCAGGTTTTGCCTCAGTTGAACTGCTTGAAGATGATGGTTTTGCTTGATTATTTAGGAAATTAAAAAGTCCTGACTGTTTAGGTGTTTGCGGCTGCGCTGTTGAACCGCTTATAGGCTGAACAGATTGTCGTTGCGGAGTGATATTTACACTATTATCTTTTTCCAATTTTACTTTCGGCGCAGGAGGCGGAGGTGCCGGCGGCGGAAGAAAACTTGAAAGCTCTTTTACAGCGGAGGCGGCAGCCCACTCTTTCATCCCTTCTTTCCAAAC
>JGI24695J34938_10000073_pt1 | contig 84815 bp, 51 predicted proteins | sample TergutCo191P3_FD_34938 | JGI IMG/M metagenome (IMG submission 34938)
CCCCCCCCGATCAATTATAACAGACAAGTCTTTAAATACTCAAATATTCTTAAAAATTCCTCATTTTTTGCCTCTAAAACAGGAGAAATATCATGAAGAAATTAATTCAAATATTTGCGTTAATTGGCGCGATTTCTTTGCTAAGTACGTGCGAAGTCCCCTTTGTCGGTCTGGGGAGTTATATCAATCTTGATTATCCTGTAATTAGCAATCTGCCGGAAGGAGTCCAGCCGGGCTCTTATCTCTTTGGAAACAGCAATATTGTCTATCTGGAGGTAATTCAGGAATTCGGTATCGATTATGTCTTTATGACTATTTGGTATACGGACTATTCAGGGCAGGAAAGACGGCGCGTAATACCGGTCAAATTTGATGATGCTAAAAAGTCATATTATGCAGATATCGATACTGCCGGTATGGCAGACGGCACAATTAAAGCGCAGGTAACGGCTGTAGACGCGGACGGAAAAAGCACTACCACAACGGACATTATCTATATCGTAAAAAATAATCCGCCGCAGATTGAAATGTCCCTGCCTGCGATTAAAGGCGATGAATACGACGCGTCCAGTATGAACAGTGAACTGGAACCCATTTTTATGGGTAATGATATAATGGGTATGGCTTCCGATTTATTCGGAATAGAAAAAGGTTATCCGCAAATTTTATTCTGGCCCGCAAATTATACGGGAACTGTGGACAGTACAGGCGCGCCGCTTCCTTCCGATTCCAAATGGGGAAAATGGCGCACAATGACAGATGACAGATACCGTATTCTTGATAAAGACGAATTAAAATCCGTTCAGTTCCGCTGGCCTTTGGTGGAACTTGAAGAAAAACCTGACGGAACATGGGAACTTCCAGATATTGCAAATAACGCTCATTTTATGGAACTTCAGGCGGGACGATACCGCTTTAAAGTTCGCGTAACAGATAAGCTGGGCGTATTAAACACATATCCTAACCGCGTTGATAACAGCCATGGTTTTACGCAAACAGACGGGCGTCTTAATCAATATATAGAAATATCGATAGTATCACCGTCAGGTCCTGTTGTAAGACTTCAGAATGTTCCGCAGTATTACAACGGCGCTCATCCTTTTGAAGCGACAATGATAATAACGAGCTCAAGTCATGTAGACACAGTGCGCGCAGGTGTAAGCAATAACGAAAATACCGCCGCGGTACAGTGGGTAAACGCAACGCGAATTGAAGGAAATTTATACTCGGTATCAGTTCCTTACGAAAAGATGCCTGACACTCAGGGAGCGGGGACCGGAGTAAAAACCGGAGACAAGGTGCTGCATGTGGAAGCCGAAGACGATTCAGGCATAACAAACGACAGCCGCTCATTTATTCTTGACAATCTTCCGCCGGATTTGGAATTCCTTGAACCTGCCGGAATGGGAACGTCCAATTTGCCGCAGGTTACAAGCACTGTAATTTTCCGCGGAATTACCAATGACAATACCCGCGTCGCGCGTCTTTATTACGCGCTTGGCAGAACGGAAACAAATTCTTCAAACATCAATCTTGAAGAAACTCCAATGGACATGGAGGCGCACACTTTGAATCCCGGAAGGGGCTGGATAGACGCGCTTTTACACACAGGCAATCCGATTATAACTCATCCGGGGCAGGGAAATATTCACGCTGCGTGGGGAGGAAGTCAGTCAAGCTGGACGCTGCGTTTTGAGGATATTGCGGATCTTTGCAGGTTCCCGTCGCCTGCTGCAGGTTCCAACGGAAACTACTATGTTTCAGATTATGACTGGCAGAATAATTTGTGGACGCTTCCCATTTATTTCAAAGCGGTTGATGTCGCCGGCAATGTGCGTATCTACAAAGAATCGGTGATAGTCGATCCCGACGCGGACAGTCCCGTTATTGAAATCCGAAGCCATGAAGGCGAACAAACTGTCGGAGGATCTGTTCGCGTAAATGGAACGGCTAAAGACAACGAAATGATCTATAGCGTGGAAGTGAGGGTGTACATGCAGGGGGATGCGGATTGCGATACCGTTTTAACTCCAAGCATTCCTGTAACAAACGATTTTGTTCCTGTAAACATAGTAGGTTCTATGGGCTCCACAGTAAGCTGGTTTTATAATATTAATCAGGACGGCTCATTGAATCCGCCTGTCGGTAAAACCAGCCGGCGTGTGACGCTTGAGTTCCGCGCGGCGGACGCTTCGATTTACAATCCGAATGTATTTAAACACTACGGCGGGGTAAAAGAGCTAACTCTTAAAATTGACAATACCGTTCCAATAATAGAAAACGAAACTGTAATCCGCGGAAAACCATCACAGGAGGGAAGCGTCCCGATTCAACCGTATGTTTTTGGTTCAAGGGTCAGCGGCTTTGTTACATTAAAAGCTGTTGTCCGCGGACAGGACGGCATATCCGGCATATTGATGAATCTTCAGGGGACTTCCAATTACATCGAGCTTTTAGGAACTTCACCTAACGACGCGGCTGCGTATATGACGCCTCCTGTTCCTGTGGGTTCGGAAGGTTATTATGAAAGCGAAGTTTATATTCCGCTTAATACAGAAGAAATTTTAAACGGCATGTACCTGAACAGCGCGGGAAGTTACGAAATCGCGGCGCAGGTATCGGACGGGAAAGCAACGCCGTATACCGCGCATAAAACTTTCACTCTTCATATCGATAACTATTCGCCTTTGGCTTCCTACAACGGATATTTGAACGCCGCCGCAAGCGCGTATTCGATATCGGGAAGCGCGTGGGATATAGCGAATCATATTAGCATTCAGGGAATTGAAATGATTGTTGTTTATTTTTCGCGCGCAGGCTCAGGCGTGCCTTTGAATGAGAAGGCGGGAACCCCGGCTTCGTGGGTAAACGATCAGAAGGCAAAACAAAACAGAAAGGGAGACATATCTTCTGTTACAGAAGAAGGACAGATTATTACATTGCCGTTTTTCCCCGACGTTCGTCAGAGTAACGGAACTTATGTTACAACAGGTTCTGGAATTGTAATAAAAGAATCCGGTTATTCGGGAAGTTATTTTACAACTTTTACCGGAAACCCTGTGCGTGAATGGTCGGCGTCTTTTGATCCCAATCAGCTTGAAGACGGACCTGTAACATTGAATTACGTTGTGTTTGACAGCGCGGGAAACGCAAGTCATTTTGCGCAGGATATTTATATCGCAAATAACCGTCCGCTGATTACATCCTTTGCTCTTGGAACCGACATTCTGGCAAACGGCAGCGCGCAATTTTCACCTTACAATGTATCGAATCAGGAAGAGATAACCACAAACTTCAGAATACGCAATAATCTTTTTAGCGTTAACATTGAGACAATGTTTGGAAACGGTAATAAACGCTACAGGGTTTTTTACGCGTCAAGAAGCGGTCCTGTTTCGGCAAGCGCGATAATAAAGGGCAATGTGTACACGATAGCGGAACCCGGAAATATCGAATGGGTTAATTACGGCGTGTTTGAAAAACCGCAGGGTAATTTTTATAACGGCATAACTTTTGTCGCTACGACAAATTATCTTGGATCGGGTGATGGAACTGTTTATTCATATACCCAAACAGGAAACGCTAATACAGTTCGCACAGGGAATTTAGCAGGCGATATTGCGCAGAATATTAATTTCCAAGGTGCTTCATTTGGAGCCGCTCCTTTAATAACAGATTCAGTTCTCGCGGCGGACGCAAACGGGAACGCGATTCTAAATCATAACAGGTATTTTGTTATAAAAGTTTACGATACTACCGTTACAGGAGCCGCAGAAAGCGGACAGCTGTCTCAGGCGATTGTTATAAATGCGGATGTAAACAACAGCGATATAATAAAACCAAGAATCGCGATAACGCCTTTCTTCTGGAATAACGCAGCCAGCAATTCTCTTTATCTTAACAGTAAAGATATGGGGCATATTGAATTGGAATCCGATTTAGACGCGGCTGTGTTTAATCAGGCAAACGGTATAAGAGACAGGGATCCAAAGGTGTCCGGGGCAATCAGTATACGCGGAAGCGCGTTTGACGATAACACTGTTGGAAATATTTATTTTAAGATTGACGGCTTTACAGATTCTGGAGCCGCAGCGGGAAGCGCTTCCGCCGCGGGGTACTACCGCGCCGCCGCTTACAGTAATGGTCTTTTAAGCGGCATTGACCGCTTTGACAGCGCGGGATGGAGACTAAGCATTACAAATGTTACGCACAACCAGAGCGGGCACTCAGTTCAATGGCAGCTTGATTTTGACAGCGCCCGCGTCGCAGGCGTCGCTTCTCTTGATACGGCGATAAAAGTTATTGCAGCAGACAGAAACCCGAATTATTCCGATTCAAGCAATACGCAGACAAGCGCAGCCCTGCCTACGCCGCATTACCGCGTTGATATAACGCCTTATATCAGCGGGATTGAAACGAATGACAGACTCGCAGGAGGACTTAAAAGCAACAATATAAGGTCCGCCGACGGCAAATATTCGATACTGCAGGGGAATAACGCCGGCTTTATTACCGTTAGGGGATTTAATTTAAATCCTTCCAACGCAAGAATTTTAAACGAGGACGGCAATAACGATTTTAAAAAGAATCCTTCTTCTGTTCCTGCCGGAACGGCAAATATTTCGTTTAACGGCGGAGCATCTCCATATACCGTAATTACAATGACAAATAACGTAAGCCGTTCAGGTTACCTCACATTAACTGTTAACGGCATAGGAAATTTAAACAACATTAACAATAACGACGCTAAAGGCTCTTACACGCCTGGAACCAGCGCTATTGACGAAGCGCAGATGCCCAACAGAAAAGCTGACCCCTACATTACAAAAAACAATACGTTAACTGACGACGTATACCTGCAATTCTATACGGTTAAAAAAACTGATGCCGCCAACGGCTATTATCCTGTTATGTTAATGGAAGAAAAAGAGGGGAAGGACGTTGTAGTATTCGCTTATGTAAACGATACCGGAGGATTAAACGGAGGCGCAGCGCTTGGAGCGAATATGAATGCAGGCGTTTATATGCCTGTGGACGCCAAGGCGCAGAGGACAAAGTTTACCATTGACGGCGCGGCGCGCCTTGATACGGAATTTCTTATTAAAAATTTTACTACCCAGCAAATGGGAATGGCGCGGGATGAATCGGGCAGATATATTCATGCCGTAAATCATGACGTGAATCAAAGCCATTTCCATCTTGTTTACGACCGTTTCGCGGAACTGCACGGAGCGGCGTCAACAGGATCGCCTTCTAATTCCGATAGTTCTCTGGGTTCAGCCTACGGCTCAGGTATCAGATGGTCAACTTATCAGTCGCCAAACAATGCTTTCGCACACAACGAATACAACAATGCCATCACGCTTGAATCTTCGAATTTTTTAATCGAACCCGTCAACACGCTTGTTACCCTTGACCGCTACCAGTATCCAAAACTTATAGCAAAGGGTGATTCTGTAGAGAGTTATGCCTATTATTATATGATTTACTATGACGCTGCTTTCAGGCAGATAATGTTCCGTAATTTCAGGATAGGCAAATGGGAGTATGTAAACCAAGGTGAACCGGATTCTAACAAATCGCAAAGGGGGCTTTTGCAGCCTGTTAATCCAAATATTGGTTTAAGAAGTTCGCAGGCGGTAGAGGGTCTTTGCGTGGATTCACGTGAAAGACCTTATAACTCTTATACAAACCTTGGCGCTTTTCAAATTATTACGTACCTTAACAGCGCGTATCAGGGAGACAGAAAAAGAATGTTAGCCGCAAGCGGTACAGGCGTCACAAATTATTATGACATGGCGGTAGATTCAAATGACAGAGCGGTCATTGTCTATTACAATGAAAGCGTTTCTAAACTGGTTATTAAATATTCAGGCGCGCTTGACGGAACAACCGGGGGTGATGAGCGGTACAGCGGCTCTGATACCTATGCGGGTTCGCCGTTATTTACATTTACAGATTCATCCGCTAACGAGCAGATGCCTTCCTATGTGGGTCCCTATGTTTCAATGACAATAGATGATCAGGATCGTTTGCACATTGCGGCATTTGATTTATCGGCGTCCGATCTCTGTTATATACTCGTCGAGAATTTCGCGGGAAGCGCGAATGTTACATCGGCAAGGGTGGATCAATACGGTTCTGCAGGTTTCTGGACGGATATAAAAGTCCGTGATAATACGCCTTATATCGCATATTACAACTCAGTAGAAACCGGAACAAGGGAAGCTGTAAAAATCGCGTGGGCAAAAAATATGGTTACAGACGCAGCCTCTGTAAAAAGCGGAGTGGATTCAGAAGGTTACACAACCGGCAATTGGGAGTATCGAACTGTTCCTACGGTAGACCCGACGCCGGGAAGCGATCCGCGTTTCCAGAAAGTTAATCTTCAGTTCCGTTTAAACGGCGATCCTGTGTTAGGTTATCTTGGAAGCAATATTGAATTCAGCTATCCGGCTGGGGAATAGGAGGTATCGTTATATGAAAAAATTAATAATTATTTTTACATTGATATGTTCATTTTTATTATTTAATACCTGCGATATTGAACATGTTGTATTTGGTTCCAGGGTTAATACGGAAGTTCCCGTTATCAGCACGCCCGAAGAAGAACAAGGAAGCGGTCCCGGCGCGTTTTTGCGCGGAAGTAATAATACAATTTTTATCAATGTAGAGCAGCCTTTCGGTCTTGAAAGCGTATTTATGACTTTATGGTATACGGATAATAACGGCGAAGAAAATAAGCGGATTATAACGGCAAAAACTGACGAAAGAGGACTTTGGTTTGTAATTGTAGATTCCACCGATATGGCTGACGGCGCAATAAGATCGCAGGTTACTGCTATTGACATTTCAGGTAACGCAACGACAACAACCGACATGATCTATATCGTAAAAAATATTCCGCCTCAGGTAGAATTGACGCTGCCAAAAGTGGTTAACTTTGATGATCCAAACATGAATAACGAAACTGAATCCGTTATACAGGGCAGCGATATTATAGGACTTGCGACAGACGCATTTGGAGTTGCAGCCGGTTATCCGCAAATACTTTTCTGGCCCGCGGATTACGCCAATGTGGATGAAGACGGCATACCTTTTCCTGATGATTTGCATTACGGTTTGTGGAGGACAGCGACGGACAGCAAGCGAAATCCGCTCAGTAAAGACGGGTTAAAAGCAGTCCAGTTCCGCTGGCCTCTGGTTGAACTTGTAGAAAATGAGGACGGCTCATGGACTTTTCCTTCAAATAACGAACAAACAGTGCTTAGTTCCGGTCTTTACCGTTTTAAAGTGCGCGTAATGGACAAGTTTGGAATAGTGAACACATATCCTAACAGACAGGATAACGTTTACGGTTATGATGAAGCTGATAAGCGTCTTAATCAGTATATAGAATTCAATCTTAGCGCCGCTACAGGACCTATAATTCAATGGTATGACTTCCCCCAGCATTACAACGGTAAGACGCCGTTTAAAGCTGTTTTAAGAATAACAAGCGCAAGCGGCATACAATCTGTGCGCGCGGGTGTAAGCAATGACGCTAATAAAAATTCGATACAATGGGTCAGCGCTGTTTCTTTGGGATATAATTTATATGAAATAACAATTCAACCTGAGCTTATTCCGGAAACGTCTCCCGGCGTTAAAACAGGGAACAAGTTTTTTCATGTAGAGGCTCAGGATGAGTCGAGCATGACAAGCGCAAGCAGAGAATTTATCCTTGATGACATTCCTCCCACTCTGGAATTTGCAGTGCCTTATGGATTTGGAACTAATGAAATACCGCAGGTTACAAGCTCTGTAATTTTTCGCGCGATAAGCGATGATAATACCCGCGTTGTCCGCCTGTATTACGCTCTTGGAAAAACTGAAACGGCGGCTGTTGATTTAAGCGAGAATCCGATGGATATGCGCGCTGAAGAATTTCTTCCCGGCAGCGGCTGGATAGACACGCATCTTCACGCAACGCCTCTTATGAATCATCCCGGAGAGGGAAATATCAGCGCGAAATGGGGCGGCAGCCTTTACAGCTGGAACTGGCGATTCACGGATATCGCGGACCTTTGCAAGTATCCTGCGCCGGCTGTAAACTCAAGCGGAAATTATTATGTAGAGGATTACGACTGGGCGCATAATCTGTGGACGCTTCCCATATATTTTAAAATTGTAGACGCCGCAGGGAACGTTCGCATTTACAAGGAAAAAGTTATAGTAGATCCCGACGCGGATAAACCTACGGTTCTTGTAAGCAGCCACACGAGCGGGCAGACTGTAGGAGGCGCTGTGCGCATTAACGGAAGCGCGACAGACAATGAAATGATCTATGCCGTGGAAGTAAAAATAACAATGCAGACTGACGAACAGTGCGGAAGCGACGAAACGCCTTCATTTCCCGTAACAAGCGGTTTTGTGCCTGTAAATATAGCCGGCAACATGGGTTCTACCGTAAGCTGGTTTTACAGCCTGAACGCCGACGGCTCTTTAAACCCGCCTCAAGGAGCCAATACGCGGCGCGTGCTTTTGGAATTCCGCGCGGCTGACGCGTATCTTGAAACGCCGAATATATTTAAACAATACGGAAATATAAATCAAATAGTTCTGAATTTTGACAATACTATCCCTGTAATTGACAATATAAAAATTATCCGCGGATTGTCCGGCGATGAAGAAACCAGTATTATAGAAGATTATAACGTGGGTTCAAGAGTCTCTGAGTTTATTACATTAAAAGCGAAAATCAGGGATAACGGCGGAATAACTTCGATTATGCTCCGTTCTCAGGAAACGCCCGGTTTTACCGATATAATAAATTCAATTACACCTAACGACAATGAATCTTTTGTAATACCGCCTGTGGAATTAAAACCTGCAGACAGCGTCACTTTTGGAAGACTTTATTATATAAAAGAATCAAGCGCGGTAAATAATTTCGCTTCCTTACAGGCAGGACCGCCTGCGCATATTCCGGTAGTGGACTCAGGCGGGAATTTTATCGCGATAAACGAACACGCGGTGTCAGGCGGCGTTTTATTAGAAGCGAATGTGCCGAGCGATGATTTTATAGGGCAGACTCAGTTTTTTGAGTATACTATTTATATTCCGCTTAACACAAACGCGAACGCTCAATCGGCTGACGCTATTTTAAACGGAAGATTCCATAACGGCGCAGGAAATTACGAAATCGCTGTGCAGGTATCAGACAACACTCATCCTGTGCCATACATAATGAACGAGACAATCTCTTTGCAGATAGACAACTATTATCCTTTTGCTTCGTATAACGGACACCTTAACGCAATGGGAAATTATTCGATATCTGGAAGCGCGTGGGATACGGGGACCGGAATCGGAGTACAGGGAGTTGATAAAATTGTCGTTTATTTTTCGCGTAACGGAAACCCTGTTTCGCTTAACGAAAAAGGCGGCGTAAGCGCTTCGTGGGTGAACAATCAGAAAGCAAAACAAAACAGGAAGGGCGATACCAATACGCTTTTTGAAGAGGGTGTTTTAAATACCCTGCCGTTTTTCCCCGATGTGCGGCAAAGCGATGGAACATACGCGGCGACAAACTCTGGAATTGTGATAAACACCACAGGAGTGAGCGGCGGGTGTCAGGTTAGTTTTACGGGAAACCCTGTAAAAGACTGGAGCGCGGTATACGACACAAGCCGTCTTAACGACGGTCCTGTAACCGTAAACTATGTTGTTTTTGACAGCGCGGGAAACGCAAGCCACTACACTCAGGATATTTATGTAGCGAATAACAGACCTGTTATAACAATTTTTTCGCTTGGGACAGACATTACGGCAAACGGCTCTGTAACAAGCGATGAATATATTAGTTATTCGCCGCAAACGCGCTCGGAATTTACAACCGATTTTAGAATACGCGAAAACAGATTCGCTCTTGGGCTTCAAACAGAAAGCGGCAACGGACAGAAAAGCTACAGTGTAATGCATGTTACGCGCACAGGTCCTGTTTCTGCGTATAATATTATAAAGGGAAGGGTGTATACCATTTTTGACGCCGGCGATATTAACTGGATTGATTACGGCGTATTTGAAAGACCTGCGAATAATTTTTACTACGGAGTTACTTTTACCGCGACATCCGATTATTTGGGCTACGGAAGCGGCACTGTATATACTTATACCCACAGCGGGAATGTCAATACAGTAAAGACAGGAACCCTTGCCGGGAACAGCGCGCAGAATATTATTTTTAACCAGTCTTCCTTCGGAGCGTCTCCTCTAATAAGCGATTCTGTTACAGCTTCGGATGCACAGGGAAACGCTGTTTTAAATCACAGCAGATACTTTATTATTAAGGTTTACGACACAACGGTCGCAGGAGCAGGCGAAAACGAACAACTTTCAGACACGATCCTTATTAACGCTGATGTGAATAACAACGATGCCATAACTCCAAGGATTTCTATTTCTCCATTCTTCTGGAACAATGAAGGCGACAATTCGCTTTACAGGAACAGCAAAAACAACGGACATATAGAATACGAATCGGATTTAGACCCGTCTATTTACAGCGGAAGTACAGGCATAAGGGACAAAGACCCAAAAGTATCAGGTAAAATCAGTATTCGAGGAAGAGCGTTTGACAGCCATGTAATTGGAAGCATCTATTTTAAAATTGACGGTTTTACTCCATCAGGTGCAAGCGCAGGGTCAGGTGATACCGCGGGATTCTATCTTGGCGCTCAATATTCATCTGGCGCGCTTACAGGCATAGGCTCTTTTGATACAAACGGATGGCAGTTTAACATTACAGGCGTTACGCACAACCAGAGCGGGCATACCGTATTCTGGCAGTTGGATTTGGACACAAGCCGCGTTACAAATATTGCGGCCATTGACAGGGTTACAAGCGTTATAGCGCGCGATTTAAAACCGAACTATTCCGGCATAGACGCTTACCGCATGGATATAGTTCCTTACATATTTTCCATAGAGACAAACAACAGAACCGCGGGAGGACTTAAAGCGGATAACATAAGATCCGCGGACGGTAAATATTCTGTCATACAGGGAAGCGATAATAATTTTATAACAGTCAGGGGATTTAACCTTACTCCCGCGTCTGTAAGAATATTAAACGAGACTGAGAATAACAATTACAAAAATAATCCATCTTCCGTTCCCGCAGGAACGAATGTTTCATTTAACGCTGAAGCTGCAAATTTGTTTACAATGACAAACAACCTTAATAATTCAGGTTATCTTACCGTCGTTGTAAGCGGTATAGGAACGTTAAACAACATCAACAATAATAATTCAAGAGGCTCCTATGCCGCGGGAACATTCGCGATAGATCAGGAGCATATGCCTAACCGCAGAGCGGACCCCTACAACACCGGAAACATAATGTTAACTGACGATACCTACCTGCAATTTTACACTGTGCGAAAAACCATCGTAAGAAACGGCTACTATCCTGTTATGATACTGGAAGAAGACGAGTCAGAGGAAAGAGTAGTCTTTGGCTATGTGGATCATACAGGAGGCGTTTCCGGTTATTCAGAGATTGGACCAAATTTAAAAGCGGGAACTTTTCATCCTGAGGAAGCTATGCCGCAAAGGGCAAAATTCCGCCTTGATGACGCGCAAATGCTTGATACGGAATTTCTGGCAAAAATGATGGCATGTGAGCAGATGGCAATGGCGCGCGATGAATCCGGCAGATTCCTTCATGTATTTAACTACGACAGGGACGATTCCTATTTGAATATGGTTTACGACCGTTACGCGGAACTGCATAGCCATGCATCAAATAACTCTTTCAGTCGATTACTTGCAAACCTTGGCACTGCCTATGCGCGCGGAACATTATGGCAAAATTATCTTTTAATTGGCGGTACTGCAACGAATAATGGCGTGACAGCAAACGAATATTACGCCGGTAACAATGCCATCCCTCTGGAATCTACAGCTTTAGGAGGGTTTGTCACTCTTAACCGTTACCAGTATCCAAAACTTATAACAAGGGGTAATTCCATAACAGATTATGCCGAATATTGTTTAAGTTATTACGACGCGGCTGCAAGGCAGATAATTTTACGCAGCTTTAGAATAGGCAAACAAGGAGAAGATTTAGGCGGAACGGGTTCCTTATTTAATACCAGAACCAGCAACAGATCATTAAATGATTTAAATCTGCGGCTGCAGTACTGTGTAGATGCGAAAAACAGAGAGTATGAAGCTTTTCATAATTTGTATTACTGGAATAGAATTGAGGCGGTAAGCGGAGCCGGTATTTCTAACCACTTTGACATGGCAGTAGATTCAAGAGGCAGAGCTGTTATTGTTTACTACGACGAAAGCGCTTCCAAACTTGCAATAAGATATACAAGCCGCCCTACAAACGGTTTTACCGATGTGGATCATCCGTTTACAGATTCTGCGGCGAATATTTTTATGCCAAACTTTGTCGGCAATTATGTTTCTGTTTGTATTGACGATAACGACAGACTGCACATCGCGGCATTCGATTCGATCAACGGAACGTTAAAATACATCTTTGTCGGAAATTTCGCCGCTCTTACAGCCGCCAATACAGGCGTTAAAACTGTAACAGTAGACCAGTTTGGCTCTGTCGGGTATTGGACACATATTAAAATCCATCCTTTAAGCAAAGTTCCCCACATTGCGTATTACAACGCCGCGGAAAACGGCACAAGAGAGCCTATTAAACTCGCGTGGGCAAAAGAGTATTTTTCAAATGTTAATTCAGTTAAAGGCGGCGTGGATGATAATAACGGTTATACAACAGGAGATTGGGAATACAGAACAATACCGGCTATAGACCCGCCTCAGGGCGGAACTTACAGGTTCCAAAGAGTCAATCTGGATTTTCGCAGTAACGGAGATAGAGATCCAGTCCTTGGGTATCTTGGAAATAATCTTGAGTTTAGTTATCCGGTAGGGGAGTAATTGTTATGAAAAAGACAATCGTTTATTTTTTATTAACATTTTTTTTATTAACCTCATGCAAAGTGGAAGAGTCGTGGTTTGAACCTGTGATATCCTTTTATCTTGATAAAAATTCTCTTAATATGAACGTTGGTAATACCGAGACTCTCAGACTTACCATATTACCGATTTTAATTTCCGACAGAACTGTAACATGGTCAAGCAGCAACAGCGATATAGTAACGGTTAATAACGGCAGAATAAGAGCTGTATCGCCTGGAAACGCGGTTATTACGGCGTATTTAGAAAGCGGAGAAAATACTTCCTGCGCTGTGAATGTCGCCTCCGGCATAAACGCCGTTGTAACCGAGATTGACATAACAAAAATGCCAGATAAGCTTATGTATCTTTTGGGAGATAATCTGGATATTTCAGGATTGATTGTTACAGTTTTATATAGTGACGGCGTAAGCGCAAATGCTTTTATAACAGGCGAAAATATTACAGGTTTTGACTCATCCGCTCTTGGAGAAAAAACCTTAACAATTACTTACAGCGGCAAGACAACATCATTTACTGTCGCAGTGATTGAAATTTTGGAAATAGAAATTTCAAGCGAACCTGTAAAAAAATCATACAACACAGGAGAGCCTTTAGACATTACAGGTCTTGTTGTAACTGCGTCATACTTTGACGGCGCGGAAATTAAAAATACTCCTATTTTTATTGCAAACGATTATATATCCGGTTTTAGTTCATTAACTCCGGGAACAGTAAATGTTACAATTACCTACGGCAGTTTAACCGCGGAATTCACGGTTACAATAATTGGAATCGCCGGTATTGAGATTTTAGAATATCCTGAAAAAACAAATTACAGGACAGGAGAACTTCTGTCTCTTGACGGTCTTGAAGTAAGAGCGTCATACACGGCAGGCGGCTCTTATATAGTGGAAAACAGCCATTTAATTGTTACAGGTTTTGATTCGTTTACCTCAGGAGAAAAAACGGTTACGATCTCTTTTGGAGGAGCGTCCGCGCAGTTTACCGTTACTGTAATAGGAGTCAGCGGCATAACAATAGATGCTCTGCCCGCTAAGACCGTTTACAAAATAGGCGACATATTGGATATTACAGGCATTGAAGCTACAGCCCTTTACAGCGACGGCATAGAAGAATCCGTTACAATTACAGCGGCAAATATAACAGGATTTAATTCCAATACGGCTGGAGCTAAAACTATTTATGTTAACTATGGCGGCGCGCAGGATTCATTTACAATTACAGTTACGGCGCTTTTTGCGATTGAGCTTAATAGAAATCCAAATAAAACAAATTACAAAATAGGAGAGACTCTGGATATAACAGGCATTGAAGTCAACGCCATTTACAGTTTTGATGATGTTAAATTAAAAGAAATAATATTTATTACTTCCGCCAACATTACAGGTTTTGACTCGTCTTCTTCGGGAGTAAAGAATTTAAACGTAATGTTCAGAAACCTGACGGCGTCATTTAGCGTAACTGTTCTTAACATAAGCAGCATTTCCATAACGCCTTCGATAAAATCGGTATATAAAATAGGCGACGATCTTGATATTACGGGAATTACGGCAACAGCGGTTTATACAGACGGTTCAACGGGAGATGTGCCTGTTGCGCTTTCAAATATAACAGGATTTAACTCGATGACAGCAGGGGTTAAAACGCTCACAATTACAATAGGCGGCAAGACAGCGCAGTTTACAGTAACTGTAGTCGAGATTGATTCGCTTACGGTTACGAGGCAGCCTGTAAAAACCGAATACAAAATTGGAGAACCTCTTGTTATAAGCGGGATTGAAGTTCAGGCGGTTTACAGCTATCTTTCTACTTCGTTAACCGAAACTGTTCATATAACGAACGCCAATATTATCGGTTATAACTCTTCTACAGCAGGAGTAAAAACGCTCACAATAATCTACAGCGGAAAGACAGCCGTATTCAGCGTTACAGTTATAAAAGAAGTAACAGAAATAAACGTAACAAGATTGCCGAATAAGAAGCAATACGTTTTGAGCGAAGCTCTGAATATTGCAGGTATTGAGGTGACAGCTTTTTACGATGACAATTCAACAGGCGTTGTGCCAATTACTTCTTCGAATATTACAGGTTTTAATTCAGCCGTTTTGGGAGAACAAAATCTTACCGTTACATACAGCGGTAAAACAGATACTTTTACAATTATAATTGGGCAGAATCAGGGTTTTAACATTACCTTTGAACAATTAATAGATGAAGCGCCTGTTCTGTCTTTGGGGGTTATTATTTATTTGAATACAGGCAGTAAAACAGCTTCTCTTACCGTAACTAATCCTTCGCAGTATTCAAGTATTGTATGGACTGTTCCCGGAACCGCCTCAACAGGAAACGGGGCTTCGTTTACGCTTGATTCAGATAACCGGTATTATAACCGCATAGGAAAACATTTTATAATGGTAGAAGTTATAAAAAGCGGCGTACCGTACAGTACAACTGTAGAATTTGAAGTAAGGGACTAGGAGGATAAAATGAAAAATAAACGGCATAACAAATTAAATAGCGGTATTTTATTTTTATTACTTCCTGTTTTTCTCTGTTTCTTTTTTACAGCGTGTCCTGAGCCTCTGTATTTGGACAGACATTCAGGCGGACAGGGATATTTTTCTTATTCGCAGGACGAAGACAGCGCTAAAAGCCGCACAATATTGCCTGAAACCATAACGTCAGATTTTAAAATCTTTTCTTTTGAATTCTTTGCATCAGGCGCAGCTGTAAATCCGGTTTTAAGCATAGATAAAACTTACTCAAACCTAACCGATCCTGTCGCGTTAAACGCAGGCGTTTGGGATTTGCGCATAACAGCGTATTTTGACGATTTAAAAACTCTTCCTGCCGCATGGGGAATATTAAACAATATTGTAATTACTTCAGGGCAGCTAACGTCAAAAAACGTCTCTCTTTTTCCATTCAGCGACCCTGACAGCGAAGGCGTTTTTTCATGGGATATTGATTACCCCGCCAGCGTAGATACCGCGTATATTAGTATAACGCCCCTTTTCGCGGCGGATATGAATCAGATGCAATATTATTTTACAGGTCCTCTTAAATCTGCGCATAAAAAAGATTCCATTCCCTTGATGACAGGTCATTACCGCTTTACAGTAGTGCTTAGAAGCAGCGCAAACGCGTTAAGAGCCGTGCGGACAGACGTGCTGCACATTTATAAAAACATGGAAAGCGTTTTTGAGTTTGTTTTTACGGATGAACATTTTGTAAAAGATATTGTTGTATCAAGCCCAAGAGATTCAGGAGCCGGAAGCCTTAGAGAAGCTCTTGATCTTGCCGCGGATAATTCAAGAATAGTTATCGACAGCAGTTTAGGCGCCATTACGCTGTTAAGCGGACTTCCATATATAAATAAAAACCTTGAAATAGAAGGTAACGGCGTAATTATTACTACAGGTGAAGAAATATACGACTCTTTATTTAATATATGGGAAGGCACAGTAATAATAAGAGGGATATGGTTTAAAGACTGTGTTTTCTCAGGCTGGGCAAATAGTATTAATATTTCTGACGGAACTCTCATTCTGGAGTCCTGTATTTTCAGCGGCGCTGAAGGAGGGCGCGAAGGCAGCGCTATTACCAATTACGGAGCTGACGTGATTGTGAACGGATGTACGTTCATTTACAACAAGGCGCTAGATGAAGGCGGAGCAATTTATGTGAATTACAGCGCCGCCAATCTGACGCTTGCCGGAAATATATTTTACGGTAATACCGCGCAGGATGGTCCTTCGGTATTTAACTATGACGGACGAGGAATAATTACCTCCAATGGTTATAATGTTTCAGATACGCCCATTGTTGCAGGCGGCAATTTTTACGCGCATCCAACCGACAGGCAATCCGCCGCGGGAATGTTTACAACTCTGGACGCAAAAATAATATCGGGCTCAGGCGCGGACTTTACAATTCCTTTATTGCCCGCAGACTATCCATCTTATGATTTTTACGGCAAACCTGTAACTGCTCCCGCAATGCCCGGCGCAATTCAGGAAAAAGTAATCAGCTCAGGTTTTTACCTTGGTTTAAGCGTTAACGACAGTGAAAGAGGTTCAATTAGCGTAACACAGGGCTCAGGTTCAGGCGGTTTTTATACAGGCTCTGTTACAATTGCGGCAGAAGCGAAAGATGAATACAGGTTATTATACTGGAATGTAAATGGAATTTACAGAAGTAACTTAAACCTGCTTGTTTTAACTCTTACAGAACATACGCTTGTTCAGGCAGTATTCGGCAATGTAGTTACAGTTACTTCCGATGCCGATGACGGAGAAGGAACCCTGCGGCAGGCTGTTTTAGACGCGCAAAAAGACGACGTTATAAGCATTGAATTGTCTGCCCCGAATAATATAATTTCGCTTGAATCCCGGCTGGTAATAGATAAAAATACTGTAATAGAAGGTAACGGTATAATCATTACAACCTCTATTCCTTCTTATGTTTCATTATTACGTATTGATGCCAATGTGAGAATAAGCCGTGTATGGTTTAAGGATATCAGACCATATTATGCTGATGGCAGCGCTATTTTTACTTCTAATGGCGTAAATTTAATTCTGGAATCATGTATTTTCAGCGGCTGCGGCGCCGTTTACACAGGAGAACGGGGCGGGGCTATTTACGGTAATTATAGTACGCTGGATATAAGAGGATGTACATTCTACGATAATAATAACGGTGAAGGAGGAGCGGTTTATTCGTATTACGGCAGTGTAATTCTTACCGGAAATATATTCTATGGCAATACTGCACTCTCAGGCGACGCTGTGTATATGTACCGCGGAATGGTTTCCTCCAACGGTTATAACATATCCGACGTACCGTTAGCCGCAGTTTCAGGCGGCAGTTTTTTTTCGCATTCAAGTGATGTTGTTTCATCAAAACCTTTCTTGTATCAGGATTTGAAAGTCCTCTCAGGCGGAGTGGCTGACAATGTTGTTACTGTAAAACCTGACGCTTATCCCGCCATGGATTTCTATGGTATGCCGATAAGCATTCCGGCAGCGTCGGGCGCGATACAGGAAAGAAAAAGCGGCAGCGGTTTGTATTACCTTGTATTAAGCGTTAATAACAGCGACAAAGGAACAATCAGCCTGACACAGCCTGCAATTAGTCCCGACAGTTTTTATACAGGTAATGTTACAATTACAGCGTCGCCTTCAAGCGAAAATCAGTTATTATCATGGGTTGTGAACGGAACAAATCGTGTTAATACAAACCCGCTTGTTTTAACTCTTACAGAACATACTGTTGTTCAGGCGGTATTCGGAGAAGAAATTACCGTTACTTCCGATCAAGACTACTTCTCTTGGGATACGCCAATACAGGGAACTTTAAGGTATGCCGTTAATAACGCGCAGGATGGTGATGTTATCAATATCAGTTTACCTCAAGGCAGCGCCATCGAACTACTTAACGGTTTTGATATCAAAAAAAACATTACAATAAATGGTAACGGCGTAACTATTCTCCAATCAGATGACAGTTATTATAATCATTTTTCTATATACAACGAGAGCACTGCAACGATAAAACGTATATGGTTTAAGGGGTTAAAGGATTCGCCTATTAGAAATACAAAAGGAAATCTTACTCTGGAATCCTGTATTTTTAGCGGTAATGGTAAAGACATTTATGAAGCCGGCGCTGTTCATAGTTCCGCAGGTACGCTTAATATAAAAGGCTGTACCTTCTACGGTAATACTGCAAAATCTAAAGGCGGCGCAATCTATATTTGGGAAGCCGGTTTGACACTTACCGGAAATATATTTTACGGTAACACCGCGCGGGAAGGTCCTTCGGTGTGTAACGATGGAGGTTACGGAACGGTTATTTCAAATGGTTACAATGTCTGCGATACCCCCCTTGTTGAAGGCGGCAGTTTTAACGCGCATTCAACCGATAAAGTTACTCAGAACATTTACATAACTCAGGATATGAAAATTCTTTCGGGCACAGAAGCTGACAATAATATTACCTCAATACCTTCGGGCTATCCTGCGTTTGATTTTTATAACACGCCGATAACCGCGTCCGCCGCCTCAGGCGCCGTACAGGCAAGGGTAAGCGGCTCAGGGTATTATCTTATGTTAAACGTTAATAACGAGACAAGAGGAACTGTTTTAATAACGTCGCCCAGCGCCGACAGCTTTTATACAAATGTTACAATTACGGCATCCCCTGTAAGCCCAAACCAGCTTTTAGACTGGGTTGTAAACGGGGTAAGTATTGGAGATACAAACCCGCTTGTTTTAACTCTTACAAAACATATAAATGTGAAAGCGGTATTCGCTACTGTGTTCAATGTTACATCCAACGCCGACACCGACGTAACCGGAACCCTGCGTCATGCCTTTGACAACGCGCAGGATGAGGATATAATACGGGTTAATTTACCGGCATCCTCTGTTATTACGCTTTCATCAGAGTTGTATACGGAAAAAAATATTACAATGGAGGGTAACGGCGTAACTATTACTACTACCGTAAACGCCGGCTTTATCTCGATTTATAATGAAGGTACTTTAACAATTAAACGCGTATGGTTTAAAAACTGCGTAGATCGATGGGACGCAATTGTTTTTAATGGTTATGGAGGCATTCTTACTCTGGAATCCTGTGTTTTTAGCGGTAATAACGCACAGTACTTAATTCGAAATTCCTACAGCACGTTAAATATAAATGGCTGTACATTCTACGATAACACAGGCGAATACAACGGAGTAATTTATACAGAGAATAACGGTAGACTAAATCTTACAGGTAATATATTCTATGATAACAAATTATTAGACGAACCATTCACATGTCCTGCGGTAAGAAATAATAACAGTACAGTTATTTCCAACGGCTACAATGTCTATGACTATAGCGGCTGGACAACTGTCGGCACAGATTTGCAAATAAGCGAATCTCCGTTCAGCAGTACAACTACTCTTACTCCCACAACAGCGATTAGAAATCTAATCCCCGCGGGCGCATGGGCGCAGGCAAATATGCCAGCCGTGGATTTCAACGGCGTTACAAGAAATTGGACATCCGCAGGCGCGCCGGGAGCGGTGGAGTAGGGGAGCAGCTGCTCTGGCAGCGGATGTTACAACACTATTAATTGTATTGCTTTAATATATCTTCCAATGATTTCCCGCTTTTTAACAGGTTAATTATTTCTTCTCTCCCTTCTGATCTTGCTTGTCTCTCTCTGGAATCTATATCTCGCATTGCTTTTTCGCGGCGCTCGTACATGTCGCGCGCCTGTTCATCGGCTGACAATTTTCTTAGGGTTACTACCGCGCTTTTTACTTTTGGGTTTCTTTCGGCTACCATGTTTAATTCCTCCTCACTCTCGGCATCTATAAATTTTGCCCAGTCGTATAACTCTGTCCCATCCGTTCTGTCAGGTAGTTTGTTTAATTCAAGGGTGTGTATTTCAATGATGTCGGAAAACTCTATCGCAGCTTCCGAATCAAAAAATGTAAACCTGTGATGGTATCTTGAACTGTTCTTTATAAGTTCTTCATTGGTTATTACTATACTTATTACCTTTTGAATGGCCGCATATTTTCCGCTTGAACCTAGCTGCTCTGTTATTAATTTTGCGTCATAAAATACTATTCGCTCGCGCATTTCCGGTGTTATTTGAAGTTGAATCTCTATGTGGATTGTCTTGCCGCTTTTTGTGTGCAGTTTTACATCAATTATTGCAAACTTATCTCCAATATATTCAGGTAATAAAAAAGGGTCTGCTATTTCAATCTCTTTGTATTCTTCTTCCGGCAGCCTCAATACGGATTTTAAAAAATTTATTAAAATATCCACATTTCTTTCGTCAGCGAAAAACAAGCGGAAAACAATATCGCTTTTTACAGGCAGTATTTTAAATTTATCCATATCTGCAAATTATTATACTGTATTTATAAGGGAATTTCCACTATGAAATGTCACTGTCAAATCTGTTAATTAATATTTGCGCCACTTTTTAACGCTGTTCAAATACTCAATTACCCTAAGACCGTCTTTCGCTCCTGAAACGGGCTGTCTTGCAGGGTCTTTGACGCAGGCGACAGCGTCTTTTATCATATTTGCGAAATATCCTGTGGGAGCGGAAAATGTTTCACCTGTGGCGCGCAGGGAGCGGAATTTTTCGGCATAGGGGCTTGGAACGCTTTCTGAAACTTCAAAAATGCCGTTGCCGATTCGCAGGCGGCCTTTTTCACAGGAAAACTCAATTTCAAAGACAAGATGGTCGCGGCTTGCGCCAATTTCAAAAATTACAGGAATGTGTTTTCTTTTTAACTCTCCTTCCAGCCACGCTGTTCCGCTGCGTGATGTAAGTTTCGCGCCCCAGCTTCGTTTGTGTAAAAGCTCGCTGTTTGTTAAAAACATTATCGCGTCCGCTAAATGCGTGCCGTCGTGCCAGAATTGATCTACAAGTCTCATTGTTTTTCCCATGTAAAGCGCGGCGCGGACAGCAATAATTTGTCCAAGTTTTCCTTCTTCTAAAACCGCTTTGGCGCGAATATAATCTTTCGAATAACGCCGCTCGTGGTTCGTAATGATTACAGGTTTGCCGTTTTTTGAAAGGTTTGCTATTTTTCGCGCTCTGCCAATTGTGTCGGCTAACGGTTTTTCACAGATAACGACAGGGACATCCATTTTCGCGGCAAGGCTGCAGTAATCATAATGGCTGTCAGGATGGGTTGCGATTACAAGGATGTCCGGTTTTTGAACAGCGATCATCTCTTTTGCGTCAGAGTATACTTTAACTTGTGCTTTTTCGTTAGTATCAGCTTGTTGTAAAAAATTATTCCACTTTTCAGCGAAAAGTTTGCGGCGCTCTTCGTCAATATCGCAGCCTGCGGCAAGTTCGCAGTCTTCGTCAGCGGCAATCGCTCCCGCGTGGGTGCACGGCTTTTCGCGCAGAGTGTCTTCTTCCAAAAGCGAAGCAATCCGCCCAAGACCGATAATCGCGGCTTTTATTTTTTTCATAACAATCAACTCTCTGTCTGTAAACCTGTTTTCAATCTCTGGTCATCGATCAGCTGACTTTGCTCTTTGGTAACCAGCGCTTTCTTTTTACTTCGCCAAGAATTAAGAGCCGAATACATAATCGGCGTAACAAAAATCGTCATGAAAGTGCTGACAAAAAGACCGCCGACGAATGTTTTTCCGATTGGTTGAATTGTGTCGGCTCCGGCGCCCGGGAAGAACGCTATCGGCGCCAATCCAAGTATTGTTGTAAGGCTTGTCATTAAAATCGGGCGAAGGCGTCTTCTTCCGGCTTCGATGCACGCCGCCTTTACTTCCATGCCGCGCGCGCAAAGCGTGTTTGTGTAATCGACTAAAACTATTCCGTTGTTGATTACAACTCCGACGCAGGCGATAATGCCTACGATAGAAAACATTGACATGGCTTCGCCTGAAAATTTATATATCCAGATTACGCCGATAAATAAAAGCGGTATCGAAAAAATTATAATAAACGGATCTACAAACGATTCAAACTGGCTTGCCATTATTCCGAATATCAAAAAAATCGCCGTTAGGACAATCAGTATATAAAGAGAAGCGAATGATTGAATTTCCGCGGCTTCGCCGAGGTATCGAACCGTCACGCCTTCGCGCTGCACAAGCCTGTCCTTTATCGTACTTTCAAGGCGGCGCTGCATATCGGTAACTGCAATGCCGGGCGCAAGACCTCCCGTTACGCGAAGAACGCGCTCCTGTCTTTCGCGGCGTATCGAAGACGGCGCTCTTCCTTCAGAAATTTTCGCGACATTGGAAAGCGACACGCGCGAACCGTTTCTGCTGACAACGGAGATTGCGTCAAGATTTGGAATTCCCTGTCTGTCGCTGTCTTTTAAACGCACCTGAATATCTATAAGCCTGTTGCCCTGACTCATTGTAGTCGCAATTTCACCGTCCATCGCAGCTCTGATTTCCGAGGCAATCGAAGATAAAGACAATCCAAAATTGGAAGCTCTGTCGCGGTCAATTTCTATTTGTAATTGAGGAGCGCCTTCGTCAAGATTTATCGTTGGATATTCAATCTCAGGAAGAAAATTCATCATTATATGCTGGATGTCCTGTGCCGTAGCCATAAGCGCGTCGTAGTTTTTTGAACTTACGGCGACAATTATTGGGTCTGCGCTGCTCATTCCGCGCCCTGCTCTGAAACTTATTCTTGTGCCGGGGATGGTATTAAGATGAGGCGTCAGTTTTCTGATAATCGTATCGGGAGTGTCAATTTGCTGAGCCGGAGGGGGCAGGGTAATTTGAATCGTGCCCTGATTCGTTCCGCTTCGTCTGGCTGTTAAAACAATATTTATATAACCTTCAATTTCTTTTTTTATTAAATCTTCGATATCAAAAAGAATTTTTTCAGTAACATCGATGCCTGTTCCCTGAGGCAGAGATACGTTTAAGTTGACATTGTCATCAGTTCTCATTCTGACATTCATGTTTAAACCGATACTGCTGAACTGAAGAAGCGAAAAAATAAGGAGCAGGGCAACAAATGAAATAATTATCAGTCTGTGCGATAAACAGAATTCAAGTCCTTTTTTGTAACTGTTTTCCAGAAAACACAAAACCGCTTCAATTTTTTCGTCAATTGCGCGTATAACAGGATTTTTTAACGGTTTTTGCTTCCTTGTGTTAAGCTGCAGTATCGATCCTGAAAGGCTTGGAACAAGCGTTACGGCGACGATTAAAGAGATGGTCAGAGATATTACAACTGTAAAAATCAAGTCGCTGAACAGAATACCGTTTTCTTTTAAATCGTTTTTATAAATGATGATTGGTATAAAAACGCAGAGAGTGGTAATCGTAGAAGTCGTAATGGCGCGTAACATTTCCTTGCTTCCCAAAATGGCGGCAATACTGCTCTTCGCTCCGCGCTCGCGGTAACTGTGGATGTTTTCAAGAATAACAATGGAGGCATCCAGTGTCATACACATTCCCATAATTAAGCCTGTTAATGTCATCAGGTTAAGCGTAAAGCCAAAAATGGTCATAGCCATCAATGTAAGCATGATCGAAATCGGAATTGAAAGACCGATAATTAAAGTTGCCTTCGCGTTGCGAAGAAAGATCATAAGTATAATCATCGCAAGACACGCGCCCTGAATCGCGTTTTTGTAAACCTGATCCAAAGTAGCGCGAATCATCGTTGTGTTATCTGAAAGAACGCTTATGGTAATCCCGGGCGGAAGCGAGGCGTTAATTTCCTCAAGCGCGTCCTGAACCCTGTCCGATACATTTATCTGATTGCTCCCGCTCTCGCATGTTACCTGAATATAAACGCCGCTCTGTCCGTTCACCTGAACTCTTGAAGCGTTATCATTGTAACCCATAAAAACATCGGCGATATCTTCAATGCGGATTACCTGATACCTGTTGTCCTGATTCGATCCTGTATTGACGGTTTTTACAACAAGGCGTTTTATCTGATCGATGCTGACAAGTTCTTCCTGCGTCATGATCTGGTATTCGCGCGTTCCCCTGCGAAGGTTTCCGCCTGAGGATAAAACATTCTGCCCTTTAAGAGAGCTTGAAACGTCGCTTAATGTAAGATTAAAAGCCGCAAGACGGTTAAGAGCGACTTCGACCTTTACAATACGGGTGGTTCCCCCTGTTACTTCTGCCGCGGCGACGCCTTCGATCCTTTCAATGCTTGATTGAATTTCGTCTTCGGCGAAAAGACGGAGCTGGTCAGGCGGATAGTTTCCCCTTACAACGAGGCGCATAATCGGCATCGCGCTCATGTCGAAACGGCGCACAACAGGGGTTTGAACGCCGTCAGGAAGCGAGTTTACAAGCCTGTTTACAAGAATTTGCGCGTCGTTTACAGCTTTGTCCATGTTGGTGCCGTATGCAAATTCAAGAGTGATGGAACTTGATTCAAACTGCGAGTTACTCGTCATGTTGACAAGTCCCCTCGATGAAGATAACGAGCGTTCAAGCCTTTCCGTTACGTTGCGCTCAACATCGGCAGGTCCCGCTCCGGGGAAACGCGTCCAGACGGAAAAAACCGGTCTGTCCACAGAAGGGTAGAGATCCATCGCGAGATTGACAAGAAGCGTAGCTGAAATTCCAATAACAACTATAAAGAACATTACGATTGTAACAGGACGTCTTACCGATAACTCTATTATACTCATAACACAACCCCGCTATTATTAATCAACTACGCGGACAGGATCGCCGTCGGATAGAAAATTCTGCCCTGCGCTTACAACTTTATCTCCAATCTCTACGCCGCTTAAAATTTCAAGAAAATCTTCGTTATCAATGCCTAAGATAACTTCTTTTCTGCGCGCAATGTTATTTTCATCAATAACAAACACAATCCACGAACCATAAGTGTTTATTACGGATATTCTTTCGATTACGGGAACATTTACTTTTCTGTTTGTAATAAGACTGAGCGTTGCGAACATTCCGGCTTTTATGCGCGGATCGCGGTTTGTGAACTCAAGACGAACTCTCAATGTGCGCGTAACAGAATCTATTACAGGGCTGACTTCCCTTACCTGCGCGTTAAATGTTTCTCCGGGGATTGCTTCAAGCCACAGGACAGCTCTCATACCCTGACTGACAGATGCGACAAACCTTTCCGGGATAAACGTTTCGACTAAAAGCGATGAAAGATCTCCCACAATATAAACGCCCGACTGAGTTGTAACGGTATCGCCGACATGGAAGGGCGCGTTTAATACGGTTCCCGATACCGTGCTTATCACGGGACTTTCCCTGAAAACTTCTCCGGGTCTTGAAGGATCGATCATCGCGACAACATCGCCGCGGTTAACTCTGTCTCCAATTCCCCTGTTCACTTGAACCAGTCTTCCCGCGACTGTAGGAAAAATTGTCACCTGATTGCGCGCAAGTATTTCTCCGTTTATAATAATGCTTTTTTCTATTGTGCCAAGAGACACAGGCGTTACGCGAACTGTTGTCGATGACGCGCGCGGTCTTTGCTGAGGATCGGTTCCCGAAGTTTCCTTGGGCGCGAATAATTTAAGCGCGATAAGGACTGCGAACACGGCGATAAAAAACGCGATGATAATGACGGCAATTCTTTTTTTATTCACTTGTCACTCCGTAAGTTTGTATAAGGTTTTTCCAGTCAATATTTAAAGCGGACGAAAGATCAAGTATCATATTAAAATATGAAAGTTCGCTCTGAAGAAGTCTCTGTCTTGCGTTAGCCATATTGTTGCGCGCGTCTTCCAAAACTAAAGCCTCTACAGTTCCGTTGGAAAATCCCTGCTCGGTTAGCTGATAACCCCTCTGCGCGGCTTCAAGACTTAGCTTTGCGATGACTATGCTCTCCCATGAATTGCGAAGAAGAGCAGTCAGCGAGCGGATTTGTGTCTTTGCGGAACTTTCCGCTGTTTCAAGATCGAGCTTTGCTTTTTCGATTGCGTCAGATGCTTTTGTTAAAGCCTGCGCCCTCGGCGTTCCCGGAATCCATACGTCAATTGGTATACTAAGGCGGGCAGAAGCGCTTATAGAATCGGAAAAAGGATCAAAAGCGGAAGCGCTCCAATCCATCGATAAATTAAGGCTCGGCGCCCTGTTTTGCATAACACTCTGCATACCCGCGATTGTAAGCCTTTCAATCTCCTGATTGTTACGCGCAATATCTGGGCGGTGCGCAAGGTAATTGTCAATCAAAATTTCTGCGTCAGCTTCTATTTTGACGATTTTAACATCACCTGACAAAGTGACATTTTCCGCGGCATTGTTCCCTTGCGCTGACAACAAGCCAATCAGCGCGAGAAAATCCACCATGTTGTTTGAGTGGGAAATTCTCGCCGCGCCCAAGTTGTATCGCGCGTTTTCCAAAGCGATTCTGCTCTGGGTAAGAGACAACTCTCCAACAAGACCGTTTCTGAACATTGTTTCGCTTCTTGCGAACTGTCTCTGCGCAAGATTAAAAACTTCATCAAGAAGTAAAAGGTTATTTTCTTCTGCGACAAGAGAATAAAAAACTTTTGTTACCTGTATCGAAAGCTGATTTTTAGCGTCTTCGTATTTTAAAATATTTCCCTGATGCGCAAGTTTTATGCTTTTCATCGCATGCGGAATACCGGCGTTAAGCCCAAGACTTATTCCAAGCCCTATTGAGTAACCGGGACCTGAGTTATTCAGCGGAACGCCGCTAAAAAGGGAATTCCTGTAACTTGCGCTTGCGTTCGCGTTTATGGACGGAAAAATCTCTGACCACAGGTTTTTTTCTGCGTATCCGCTTGAAGCAAGGTCAATTTCGGTTTTTTTAAGGGATAGATTATGCTCAAGAGCGTATCCGACCGCCGCCTCAAGGCTGAGCTCGGAGGCATACGCGGGGACACTAAAGAAGGGAATTAGTAAAAAAAACAATAAAAAAAGTAAAAAAAAAGGTTTCAGGCGCAAAACTCTCCTTTATGTCTACATTATAGTACAAATTAGAAAGTAAAAAAAGGAGCGCAGGTTACACTTCGGGAAGGTATTTCCAGTAACGTTTCGGCATAAACTGCCTTTGGCACTTGGGATTATGGCGGTCTTCGTTGTTAATTGTCTTATGATAATGCTTCCATAGCTCCTCCCATTCATCGTTTTTGGCAGATTTAAGGGAATTTTCTTCGTTTAAAGGAGAATACGGGATTATTTCCGCATTTTTACCGAGCTGCCTTCGAAGGCATAAAGAACGTTTTTCGTCGATTATCGACCAGGGAATCTCTCCCAAACGGCTTGTAAAGTGACCGGCAAGCGCAGGCAGAATATAATGATCCGGAGCGCACTTCGCGATTAGCTCCCCATGTTCGTTTGGCACAAACCGCAAAAGCCCCTTCATACGATCAATTTCGCGATAAACTTTATAATCGCCCATATCGACAGATTGACATACTTCGACTTGCGTCGGAAAAAGCTCGCAATCATCCTGCTTCATATTAAGACTATACGCGTGTTTAGATAAATTGTCAAGGTGTCAGTCACCTACGCTATGTGTGGTGTAGTTAAATTTCTTTTATACGCTATTAGTAGCGTAGGTGACTGACACCTTTTTTTTCCCTTTTTTCCCTTGACAAAATATCCTAAACAGATGTATAGTCATATTGATGGGAGAAAGTCTTCACGATAAAATTTCTGTCCTCTCAGGCGCCGCTAAATATGACGCTTCCTGCGCGACTTCGGGGAGTTCCGGATTTAATCAGGGGAAAAAAATGGGCGGCGCCAGGATTGGCGCAGCGCTGCCTGCGGGCGTTTGTCATAGCTGGACGCAGGACGGACGCTGCGTAAGTCTTTTAAAGGTTTTGTATTCCAATGTTTGTAGATATGACTGCGCTTATTGCGTTAACCGCGCTTCCTCAGATATAAAAAGATCGAGTTTTACCGTAAACGAACTTGCCGAGCTTACATGCGAATTTTACAAGCGCAATTATATCGAAGGACTTTTTTTATCGTCAGGGATTTTCGCTGATCCCGATATCGTCATGGAAAAATTGACAGAGACGGCAAAGACGCTTCGAACTGAAATGGGTTTCGGCGGTTATATTCATTTAAAACTGATTCCCGGCACCGGCGAAAAAATGATCCGCGAAGCCGGGAAATGGGCGGACAGGCTGAGCGTCAATATCGAACTGCCCACAGAAAAAAGCCTTCAATGCCTTGCGCCTGATAAATCAAAAAAAGATATTATCGGCGCGATGAATGATTTTTCGGTTGTAAGCCTTGAGACCGAAGAAGCGAAAAAACATAGTAAATTCCTCCGACAGGGAAAAACCGAATCCCCCTGGTTTGCCCCCGCCGGACAAAGTACTCAGCTTATTGTGGGAGCAACTGGAGAAGACGACAGGCAGATCATCAATTTGACCAGTTCGCTCTACAATAAGTTTTCTTTAAAAAGAGTATACTACTCGGCTTTTATTCATCCGGGCGGGTACCTTCACCAATCTCCGATTGGCTCGGCGGAGGTTCCGGGCGGGTACCTTCACCAATCTCCGATTGGCTCGGCGGAGGTTCCGGGGGGGTACCTTCGCCAATCTTCAATTGGCTCGGCGGAGGTTCCCGGCAGCCTAGCGTTTAAAGAAGATCGTTTTGATCCGCGTCTGCCGCAGAGCGCAGGTCCTCCGCTTGTGCGCGAACACCGCCTGTATCAGGCGGACTGGCTTTTGCGTTTTTACCATTTTAACGCAAGCGAAATTTTAAGCGAAGAGCAGCCGTTTTTAGACGCTCATATCGATCCAAAAACCGCATGGGCTCTTAATAATCTTGATTTTTTTCCCGTCGAAATTAACCGCGCCGACTACGAAACTCTGCTAAGGGTTCCGGGAATCGGCGCGAAAACTGCGCGCAGGATTATCGAAAGCAGACGGTCGCGGAATCTATCAATAGAAGGTTTGCACCGCATTGGAGCGGCTTTAAAACGGGCGCGCTACTTCCTTACCGCAGGCGGGAAATTCATCGAAAAACCTGATGATCCTGTGCGGATTCGCCGTATTCTTTCTGATTCTGACGGCGCGGGACTTCAATTGCCGCTTTTTGAATTTTAACCGATTTTTATTTTTTGATATTTTTCTAAAATCGTGAGTTAACTCACGATTTTTTTATATTCTTCAATTTAAAATTGCCGATATTAATTGTTTTTTTGAATAGAATTTATACCCAGCTTCGCATATTTATAGTTCAATCTTTTAAAATTTTTCCGCATGACATCTAACAATGGAATTTTGATAAATTTTAAAAATAAAATCGTGAGTTAACTCACGGTTTATAGAAATATTTTATTTTTTTTCTATATAAATTGCCGATAATTATTTTTTTTATTGAATTCTCATTTTATTTCGCGTATAATTTATTTATGTTCAAGCGTTCTTTTTTTCTGCAATTTTTTTTTTGATTTATGTGTCTGCGGTTTTTGCTGACGAGTTAACAGAAGTTGAAAAACCTGTTTTGGAATCACAGAGCGGCGTTAATACAGGCGATGATACATGGATCAGTATTGGAGGCGACACCGCTCTCTACAGTATCGCAGGTCTCGCATACGGCGGCAGTTTTTCAATCGGATATGGAACAGGTTCGTCAATCGGCGTTAAGCTTACTTATTATCTTAACGAAGAGAAAATTGATACATTTGAATTGAGTATAATCCTTAGGTTTTATCTTATGGGAAAAGAAGCGTATAACGGTCCTTTTGTTCAGTTTATGGGCGGACCGTCATTGTATAATCGTTCAGGCAGCTTCGCTGTTCCTGCAAACGCGGGAATGGTGTCCGCGGGATTTTGTTTTGGGTGGCGTTTTCTTTTTTTTGACAGGTTGTATCTGGAACCGCAAATCCGCGGAGGCTATCCGTATCTTGTCGGTATAACCGCCGCCGCAGGAGTGAGATTTTGAAACTTGTCAATCATGTTATAATTTTTTCATTTATTCTCATACTTCTGTTAATCACTTCCTGTAATCCGATTATGGAGTACGCGTTCGGCGTTCGTACGGCAAAATTTGATTCCAAGGGCGGAAGTTCTGTGCCTGAACAAGTGCTGCTAAGAAACGAAGTAATAACCCGTCCTCAAGCTCCATTAAAAAAAGGAAATGATTTTGATGACTGGTATACGGATGACAATACGTTTTTAAACAGATGGAACTTTAATGTTGCACCTAACAGAGATATAACTCTTTACGCGAAATGGCAGACTTTTGGAATAGAAATAAATCCTTCAGGCGGCATTGATTTTGGTTCCGTTGTTTTTGGTTACGAGCCTATAACGGCGCGCATTTTAACTGTTCTAAATAATTCTAATATGCACACCAGTGATTTGACAATCAGCCTTTCAGGCAATAATGCCGATGATTTTATTCTTTCTAAAAATGTAATTCTAAGTCTGCAGCCCGAAGAAAGCGATACGTTTAATATTTCACCGAAAACAAATCTTTCTGCAGGTGCGTATACGGCTTCGGTAACGGTAACAAACGGCGGCAATATCAGCGTCAGCTTTAACGTCAATTTTATAGTAACAAAGATGCCGATGGTAATTGAATGGCCTTCTTCAGGCGATCTTGTGTACGGTGATACGCTTTCCTCTTCTGAACTTATCGGAGGCAGCGCAAACATCGGCTCCTTTGCATGGGTTTCTATTAATACAATTCCGGTTGTAAGTAACAGCGGGTATCCTGTAATATTCACGCCGTTTGATAATTCTGATAATTTTGAGTGGCCTGATTTTACGCATAATATTTCCGTTACTGTAGCGCCGAGGCAGATTACAATTACGCCTGATTCAGGGCAGGGCAAAGTGTATGGAACGGCGGAACCTGTAATCGCATATTCATCAAGCGAAGCATTATTGTCAGGTAACGCTTTTGAAGGCGCGTTATCGCGCGATGAAGGCTCTGACGCGGGTATTTATAAGATTACGCTCGGCACGCTTAACGCAGGAAGTAATTATTCAATTACATTTACAGAAAACATTTTCTTTACAATAACAAAGGCGCAGGGAGCCGCCATTTATAGTTTCTTTGTCGGAGGTGATCCCGAAACTTATACAGTTATTATAACCAGCGTAGTAACGGAAAGCGATACGGGACAAGATTATGAATACGCGATAAATATAAACATTGACGATGCGTCATCGCTTATATGGCAATCCGAAAATACCTTTAGCGTTATCAGAAAAACGGATTATTACGTTTATGTGCGCAGCGCAGAAAACGCAAACTATGAAACAGGAGCTGTAAGCTCTGGAAAGTTAATAAATATTAACGCTGCGGCTATTATTGTTATCGCAATTGAGAATATCACAAGCTTTACGCCGGCAGTAGAGTTATCCGATTCTTCAGCGCTTGTTGACGGCAGAATAAATCTGTCTGTTTCTAACAGCGGTTATCCTAAAAATGTTGATGTAAGTATTAAAAACTTTGGCGATTTTGACGCAGGCAGCGTTGTCTGGGAAATATTCGGCGCAGGTTCATATCCTGATATTCGCGTAGAAAATACTGAGGTCTTCAGTTTGAATTCCGGTAACCCCGCTTACAGCACTCTTGGAAGTCATTCATTAAGGCTGTTTGCCGGAAAAAACGGCATACCGTATATGATTAATATTCCGTTCAGGATTGTTCCTTAAGGAGACAGAGGTTAGAAATTATGAATGAGGATAAATTGAAATTTAATTATTCCCGCAAAGCAATGTATGGAATTTTTGTTTTATTCTTTATCTTTGCATTTTTATCAGGCTGCGATAATAACAATGAATCTGCTCCTTTGGGTAAGGGGTCTTTTTCGCTTATGGTATCCTCTCAGCCGCGCACTATAATTCCCAATGCAGAAATTTCCATGGAAGATTTAAAAGCTTTTGAATTAATATTTTCACGCGGCACAGGCGAAGATTTATCTTTTTTAATTATTGATTTTTCTGACGAAGAGCTGCCCGCGGTTTTTCTGGATCCCGGAACTTATTCGCTTACGGTAAATGCCTATAATAATAAAAATATAAATTCAGAAGTTCTAAAATACGCGTCATTGATTGCGCGTGGAACTTTGACAGAAATTATTATCGAAGAAGGCAAGTTTACAAAGAGTACGATTACGCTTAAACCTGTTTTTTTCGCGGAAGGAACCGCGGGTGTTTTTTCGTATAACATTACAGTTCCAAACGATGTAAGTATTGTATCTGATAACAGCGCAAGAATGACAATTGAACCGCTCAATGTCAGCACGGGTACGCCGGCGCAAACGATTTTGTTTAATTTTTCAGGCGCTGTGTACAACGATTCAGGCAGTGTTACGCTTAATTCAGGCGCTTATAATGTTATTTTCCGTTTTGAAAGGGCAGGGAACAGACTTGTATGGAGCGAACTTTTACATGTTTATTCAACGCTGGAAAGCGGTTATTCTAAAATTTTCCGCGAGGATGATTTTTATTCACTGTATCATACAATTACAATTGAATACAACAATGGAGATAATAAGGGAACGCAAAGCGTATATCACGGAGCGAAAATAATAAAACCACCTGCAGATCCTCAGCGTGCAGGTTACGGTTTTGCCGGATGGTATACAGACGACGACTTTTTTATTAACAAATGGGATTTTGACACTCTGGTAATTCATGATGTCACACTGTATGCGAAATGGCTTCCAGAGAATCATATTGATGTAGGATACGATCCTGTTTCCGATTATGGTCCTAAATTGGCAATAGGCGGAGTGCCTGTAACGCAAGGTACGGAAATTGTTATTTGGCGCGATGTTACGGACGGCAGAGACAAGGTAACGCTTAACGTATTAAACGCTGAAGATTTCGATACAGGAAGCGTTGGGTGGTTTTACGGCACAACTAAAATAGGTGAAGGAACCGAACTTACTTTAAATTCTTCGAATCCGGTTTATAACATTCTTGGAATGAGGGCGCTGACTGTAGAAGCGAAAATAGAAGGAAGTCCGTATTCAACGCTAATATATTTTTCGGTATTAAAGGAATTAAATGTAACATTTTTCCCCAATAACGGAGAACCGATTCAGGAAATACATCCGAACTACGGTGACAAGATTACCGAACCTTCAGGTTTTTCTGCAGTTGCCGTTACGCGCACAGCAGGGCTTTATCTTGACAGCGCTGCAGGCGCAGATACAGATTATGTTCTGGATGGATGGTATCTGGGAGAAACAAAATGGAATTTTAATACAAATGTTGTTCACGGAGATATTACGCTGACGGCAAAATGGAAATCTTCCAACATGGTTGATCTTGCAAGTACGTCAGGAACTACGCTTATTGAAAAAGCGTTTACTTATGTTAATATCGCCGTAAACGCCGCTCTTGGATCATATACATTGTATATAAATGATAACTTCAATCTTGGCGCGCGAACTATAAATGCCAACAACGCAAGATTGACAATAATGGGTCTTGGCGGCATAGAGCGCGTAATTCAATACAATGGAGCCGCAGGATCGTCACTTCTGACTGTGAGTACAAATTCAAATGTGAGAGTTAACATTGGAGAAAATATTACTCTTAAAGGTTTACAAAATGGCACAACTCATTTGGTGAATGTATTAAACGGCGCATTTTCCATGCTGGATGGTTCAAAAATTACAGGGCATACGACAAGCAGCGCAAATGGAGCTGTGTATATAAGCGGCGGCGCGTTTAATTTGCAGGGCGGAGAGATAACCGGGAACAGATCAACAAATACCGCCACTGCCGCGGCAGGCGGCATAACTATAGCCGGCGGGACATTTAACATAAGCGGCGGCGATGTTTCGGGTAACTTTAGAAATAATAATATCGCTACAGATATTTATGTAACAAGTACAACTGCCAATGCCTTAACTCTGTCGGGTAACGCAAAGCTTGGCGTTTTAATGCTTAACGCAACCAGCACAACTGATGCGGCAAGATCAACTGTAACGCTTGACAATTGGACAGGTAACGCAATTCTTCACTTGCGAGGCGCCATTACCGCTATGGATACTGCTGTCAGCTATTGGGTAAACAGAGCGGTTATAAGAGGCGCAACGACAGATGGAATTGCAAGTCTTGCTCTGGGAAGTTTTGTATCACAGGCAGCTAGTAATAATACGCAGCAAATTGGAAATGTGTACAATATTGTAATTTCAGATAACACAGGGATTTTAAGATTAAACAGGGCTCAAACGCCTGTTATTACAACACAGCCGCAGGGCGGCGTATATATCGCAGGCGGTTCGCCGATTCAACCGCTGACTGTCACGGCCGCATCTGTAACAGACGGCGGCGTACTTACTTACCAATGGCACAGTTACACTACCGACATTAGCAGCGCTGGTATGATAGCAGGCGCGACACAAACATCTTTTACGCCGCCTGATACAATAGGGACAACTTATTACTATGCGGTAGTTACCAACACTGTTAAAAATGCTCTTGATCAGGACATAACCGCCAAAATAAACAGCAGCGTAGTCAGCGTTACGGTAAATGTAGTCAATGAAGTCGCTGTTTATCTTAATGATGTTCCGTATCTAAATCTGGAAACTGCTCTGGATACAATTACTGCGGCAGGAACTTATGAATTTAAAATGGTTAGAAATCAAGCGATTGCTCCCAGAACTTTTTCCAGTTTAACCAACAGGAATATTACATTTGTTATCGATGATAATCCCGTAAATAATCCCGTAGAGATACAACTTTCAGGTAACGGAAGCCTCTTCACAATTAACAGCAGTAATACTTTTAACCTTGAAAACGGTGTTGTCTTAAAGGGACACGACAGCAATAACGCTCCGTTGATTGTTAACAGCGGCACTTTTAACATGAAAGAAGGTTCAAGGATTACAGGAAACAGAAACACAACTACTTCATCGTTAGGAGGAGGCGTTCGTAATAATGCCGGAACATTTAACATGAGCGGCGGCGAAATTTCAGGAAATTCCGTAGTTGCAGTTTCAGATAACCAAGGCGGAGGATTATATTTTTCCGGCGGCACTTTAAATCTTGGCGGTACAGCCAGAATTATTAATAACACAAAAGAGACCGGAAATATCGCCGCCGTCAATAATGTTTATCTGCCGAGTCCCGGTACTACGGGAAGAATTACAATAAGCGCAGGCGCAGTTGTGCCGATTCCCGCAAACGGAATGCAAATCGGCGTTTCTGTTCCGAATTTTACAAATACAACTGTAAATACATTATTCGCTAATGGCGCAAGCGCCGGTGACGAACAATATTTTTTCGCGGATATTAAAGGTTTATCGGCTGTGTATTCCAGTCCCAACCTTGCGATAGTTAAGCGAACGCCTGACTCTTCTGAAAGATTAGCAGGTATTTATATGTACAATTTAATTAGTTCCTGGAACAATGCAAGGCTAAGAATCTTTATTAATGGCGAAGAAATAAATGAAATCGTATCATCTGTCAGCAGCTTGAATTTTTATTATTTTATTGTAAATACCGGTGATATTGTGACATTTTTCTGGACAAAAGGGACTGATACATCATATGAAAGTTATACTTCTTTTGCAGTCTATTACGATGATAGTCCGATTGTAACATTTCCTTCGTCATCCACCATTTGGTTTGACAGTAATGCACTGGTTTACAGATTATACAATACATCAAGCGGTACAACAGAAGGCGCGTTTTTAGGGATGTTTATAGTTCCATGAGGAGAGTTAAAATGAAGACGATAAAAAATATATTACGTTTATTTCTTGCAGCGTGCTGTCTGCTCTTTGCTTCATGCAATGATCCGTCTTCATCATCATCCAATGATACCGATATATCAATCCCGCAAGGAATGGGGTATGTAAGATTAAATGTAATAATGTCAAATGAACGCACAATTGTTCCCGGAACAATAAAAGATGATTTTCTTTCGTATTTGTTTGTGTTTACAAATACAAATAATTCAGCTCATGATCAAAATATACCGCGAAGTAAAGCTAATTTATCCGATCCTGTTTTTTTGGAACCAGGAAATTATACCCTGTCGGTAACTGCTTTTATGGGAGCGGTACAGACCAATCCGGCAGCAAGCGGAAGCGTCAACCTTGCTGTTTCGCCGGGATCAGGAATAAATTCGACTGTTCTCCTAAGACCTTTTACAAACGCCGGCAACGGTACTTTTAGATATAATATAACAATACCTGCTGCGCTTGGCGTAAGCGCCGCGAACATGAAAATAACGCCTCTTTCACCTAACGGTACAGATGAACAAACTGTGAACATATTAACAGCCGGAAACAGCACAAGAACTTTAAATTCAGGCTGCTACAGCGTAACTTTTACTCTTGCAAAAACAAATACCGAGACCGTTATCTGGCGCGATGTTTTGTATGTTTATCAAAATATGGAAAGCCGTTTTGATTATACGTTTACAGAAGCGCATTTCAGCGGTATTAATTATGAAGTAACATTTGTTTTTAATAACGGCAATATTAACATAACGCAAGATATTCTTCGCGGCGAAGAATTGAATGAACCTCCCGAGCAAACTTGGGATAAAGGCGAATTTATCGGCTGGTATACAGACATTGCGTTTACTAATAAAGTAACCTTCCCTGTTACTCTGACAGGTGATATTACCTTGTATGCAAAATGGGAAGTGGACAGCGAATTTAACATTGAATGGGATTATGACGACAGTAAACCAATTTTATTCATGGGCAGCGTGCCGGTGTTACCTGATTCAGATGTATCTATTCTGAGAGGGAGCAGTGTTATATTTACCGTAACAAATGCGCCCTCTTTTGACAGCGGCAGTATTAAATGGTATTGCGGTAATGAACAGGCAGGCGCAGGCGCCGTATTTACTTTTGACACTGCAGAAAGCCGTTTTAACAGAACAGGCGTTATTCTGCTCACAATAGAAGCTGACAAAGACGGTATGCGTTACAGTACATATACAAGCATTAATGTCGTGCAGGCGAATATTGTAACATTTGATGCTGATAATGAAGACCCTCTTGCATATCAATATGTGACAGTCGGCGACTTGGTAATAAAGCCTGCAGATCCGGTTAAAGCGCAGGCTCCAATAGAACCCGGTTTATATCTAACGGTATCCGGTCAACCTGCTTCTGTATTTACAGGCTGGTTTAATGAAGATGACGTCGAATTCGACTTTACCGCAGTTGTAATTACAGATAACATTACTTTAAAAGCGCATTGGTCGGATCCTTCGCCTATTGATGTTTCAACAAGCTCCGGAACAAACGATATTGAAAAATCGTTTTCCTATGTTAATACAACTGCGAATGCCTCAAGAGGGCCGTATACGCTGTATCTTAATAATGGTACTCCAGAAAATATAAGCGCGAGAAGCTTGAGCGTTTCCAATGCAAGATTAACCATAATGGATTTTGGAGACGCAGAGCGTGTTATTCAATACAATGGGGCTGTAGGCTCTTCGCTTGTTACGATAAGTGCGTCGACTGCCGGTCTTACTCTTGGTAATAATATTACCATTAGGGGAGGATCGGCAAACAGTACAACATTTTTGGTGAGCGTTTCAAGCGGTACATTTAACATGCTGGCAGGCTCAAAAATTTCCGGGCATAAAACAAATTCTGCAAGCGGTACAGTGAATGTAAGCGGCGGCACTTTTAACATGAGCGGCGGTGAAATAACCGGAAACAGAACGACAAATGCCGCTACAGCCGCAAGCGGCGGCGTGATATTAAGCAGCGGAACGTTTAATATGAGAGGCGGAAAAATTCACGGCAATACAAGAAATTACATTGATGATACCGATCCTGGTCTTCCTTCGGATATTTATGTATCAACTACAACCGCTGGTGCTTTATCATTATCCGGTAACGCTGAACCAGGTGTTATAACGTTATATTCTTCCAGTACATCATCTTATAGCGGATACAATTCAAGCATTACCCTTAATAGATGGACCGGTTTAGCGTCATTGAACCTTAGAGGAAATGTTGCAGCGCTTGAATCAGTTCCCGGCTATTGGGAATTTCACAAACAGATTATAAGAGCAGCTTCCGGTTACGCATTAACATCTCAGGATATTTCAAGAATAACTCTTGGCAGTTTTTTATCTACCACGGCAGCGGACAACTCGCGTTCTGCCTCCGATACGCATAATATCGCAGGCGGACAGATCAATGCCATTATTGGAACTTTAATGCCGATCAATGCGCAGATACCGGTAATAAGCAGCAGCAGCGGACATCCGGTAAGCGCTTTTTATATCAAAGGATGTAATTTTAGAACGCCATTGACCGTGAGCGCGTCTTTGAATGACGGCGGACTTCTTTCGTATCAATGGTACAGCAACACGGAAAACAGCGTCGAAGGCGGAACTCCGGTAGGTGTAAACAACGCCAGGTATGTTCCCGATAATCTGAATGAAACAATGTATTATTATTGCGTTATTACCAATAATAATGTTTTATCTGTCGGTGACCAAACCGCAAAAATAACCACTAATATCGCAAGCATAGAAATTAGAAATCTTCCTGAAGCTACAGTTTTTATCGATATAGAAGACAGGGAGCAGGATATACCGTTTTTGGATCTTGATAGTGCGTTAAAATTATTTTCAAATTCTAGTACAGTATTTGTAACACCGGCAGGTTCTCCTTCGTATCCTTCATTACCAATCGGAAACTATACATTTAGAATTATCGAAAACCAGCCAATTGCAGGACAAACTCTTGGCAGTTACCAAATTGTTAGCAGAGATGTTATTTTTACTCCCAATAATCCATTAACTCCGGTAGAGATACAACCTTCTGGTACAAGTACTTTTCTTACCTTGTTTAGTGATTTAACTCTTGATAATGGCATAACAATTAAAGGACAGAATTCCAGTACTTCTCCATTGATATCGGTTTACTATAGTACCAGCAATTTAAATATGAGAGAAGGATCTAAAATAACAGGACATAGGAATACATCAGCATCATCGTTTGGAGGCGCTGTCTATGTTGCCGGTACGCTTAATATGAGCGGCGGCGAAATTTCCGGGAATACGGTAACAGCAGGTGAAGGCGGCGGCGTTTATGTAGCCAGTGGAGGTTCAATTAATATTGGCGGGAATGCAAAAATTATAAATAATGTAAAAGAAACAGGCAGTGTTTCTGCCCCAAATAATGTATCTCTATTTTTCAGCAGATCAATCACGGTTGGAAACGCCGCTGTGCCTATTCCCGCAAGCGGTATGCAAGTCGGCGTAAGCGGCCTTGGCGTAGTGGCAACTGGTATTACAACAGGATATGCCAATCGTTTTACAAAAGATGCCGCTAACTTTAGTCTGACACAGCAAGGAGATAATTTAATGCTGGGACCTACTGTGGGAACTGCAGTAGTTCTTGATATGCGTGATTCAAATAGTGATGGATGGGATGGAAACGGAGCATTAAGAATCAATGTAAATGGAACAGATATTGCCAGCAGTGTTAAAGTAAATTCTTCCAGTAGTAGTATTTATATCTTCTTTGTAAATCACGGCGATATAGTTCAGTTTTATTGGGTTGCGGGGGCTTACCAAAGTGAAAACGCGTTTATTGCGCATTATTATAATAATCTGCCCAATCCGGCTTTTAATCCGTCAAGCTGGAGCGGCAGTAACGCGCTAATTCACAGGTTATATAACACAATGGGAAGTACAGCTAACGGTGAATTATTGGGTACTTTTACGGTGCCGTGAAAAAGGAATGAGGTGTAAGAAATGAGAAAAGTATTAATTATACTATCAATCATAATTTTTGTTTTTGCTTCCTGCGGCATGGAAGAAAGACATGACATGGGCTATGTCAGATTATCTTTAAATGACGTTAATGCCAGAACCATTATGCCGGATTCTCCGGAAGGCGATGTTGTAGAATACAAACTTGTTTTTACCAATACCGGAACAACATTATCTGAAACTTATACGCGAAATGCTAATGAATTAACAGGCTTGATTTATTTGAGTCCCGGTAATTATAACCTTGTTGTGACAGCTTATGCGGCGGGAGACCTTGCTATAGCAATTGGAATAATAAACAATATTAACGTAATTGCCGGAAAAGGAGAAGAATATACCATTATATTAAGGCCAATCAGCGATAATGGAACCGGCACATTTACCTGGGGTATTACATTTTCAGGCAGTTTGAATATGACCGCTGCCAATATGACAATAATTTCCCTGTTGGATAATTCTGTCACAGAAGAAATTGATTTATTGTCTAAACCCGACGATTCTCTTTCTTTAGACTCAGGTCAATACAGCCTGCTTTTTGAATTAACAAAGGGAACTGCCCCCGACAATCTGACGATTTACTGGCGGGAAGTTCTGCACATTTATCGTAATTTGGAAAGCGATTTTGAATATGAATTTTTGGAAGATCATTTTAATAATTCTGGATGCTCTGTAACATTTATGCCGAATGACGGCACTGCAATGATTGTGCAGAGTGTTTTATATAACAGCGAAATAACCAAACCAAATGATCCGGCAGGGTTAACAGGTCACAGATTCGGCGGCTGGTTCAGGGATAATTTAACATTTGCAATCGAATTTGATTTTTCGTCCAATATAACAGACGATATTAGTCTTTATGCAAAATGGATACCAATCGCATACACGATTAAATATGATGCCAATGGCGGTTCGGGCAGCATGGCCGACAGCGTTCTTACTTTTGCTCAGGCACAGAAGCTGAGAGACAATAATTTTTCAAGGACAGGATATACTTTTACAGGATGGAACACAATTTCAGGCGGCAGCGGAGACGGATTTTCAGATGCGCAGGATATTTCCAATCAGGATATTTTAAATTTTAATAATGCCGAAAGCGCAATTACCCTGTATGCTCAATGGGTAATTAGTCAATTTACTGTTACTTTTCATCTGGCAAACGGAACAGGCGCAGTTCCTGCGCCGCAGACAGGAAACTACAACGCCGTCATTACTCTCCCCGGCACAGGCGGTTTTGAAAGAGAAGGCTTCGAGTTTACAGGATGGAATACGATAACAAATATTCTAAGAAGTCCGTATGCGGCAGGAAGCGCTTATACAATTACCCAGGACATCGTCATTTATGCGCAGTGGAAAAAGCTGCCGGAAAAAATAACAATCGGCAATGTTAATGATATTGCGTCTTATCTGGCTTCACATTCTTCAAGCGGAACTGCTGACGATCCTATACCTCTGCCAATTGACGCAAATTTTGACAATACATGGCTGGCTATACTTACGGCGATTAATAGTGCGGGTAAATATGTAGACCTTGATTTATCAGGTTTTACTGCGATGGGAACAGAATTTAGTCCTGATCCTACAATTCAAATAGGTAAAAACTATATTATATCCATAGCGTTACCCGATATAGCAACAAATATTGTTAACGGCACTTCGAGTGTTCCGACCTTCCGCTATTTTTCTAATTTAAAATCCTTCAGCGGACTTAATCTTGATATGATTGGTGAACATGTTTTTCGTCAAATTATGAGTTTAAACATGACTTCGCTGCCAGAAAGTATTACCTATATAGGCAGCAATACTTTTTCTCATTGTCAGAATTTAGCTTTAACTTCGCTGCCTGCCGGATTGACCTATCTTGGATCTAATGCATTTTATGAGTGTTCAAAAATTGCCATTACTGAGATTCCGGTTGGCGTTACCAGCATTAGAATGTGCGCTTTTTGGTATTGTACTAATCTTACAAAGATTGTTTTGCATGCAGGAATTACTTCCATCGAGCAAAATGCTTTCGATGGCTGCTCAAACCTTGAAGAGGTAGTTGCATATATGCAAACGCCGCCTGTTCCCGGTTCATCCGCATTTTATTTAATTTCCGCATCATCGCGTCTTATTATACCGGTTGGACGGGAATATCAATATAATAACTGGTCTACGTTTTTTTATACAGTTGAAGCGACTTTAAATTAATAAGAAAAATTATAAGGAAAATATTTGATTATGAGTAAAAATTTAAAACGCCGCGCTATTGATAATATTCATTTTTCGATTGGCGCCAAGTTAATAACGATTATTTCCATTATTGTCGTTATTTCTCTTGGCTCAATTACAGTTCTGGTTTCATGGATGTTCAGGGCAGATCTTCAAATACAAGCGGAAGAAGATAATTTTGAAATGAACCGGCGCTCAACGGCGGAAGCGGAAACTTTGCTTGCAAATATGCGTTCCAATTCGCGCGTATTTATTCAGACTGCCGCCATTTTAGGCGATCGTAAAAATGAAATTGATGAATTGGCGGATCTTTTCTTTACAGAGAATTCGCAGATAGCGGCTTTGTTTTATTTTATTCCCGGCAAACAGGAACAATTAATTATTAACAGCAGTTTTTTTAAATCCCGTGATATTGACGAGCAGCTCGCATCGCCTTTTTTTAACAATCAAAGAGCGATGCTCTCGCGCGCAGTGCGCGGAGAAACAATTATTCTGAATGCCGCTCCGTATTTTTCAAGAGCGATGCTTGCTCTGCTGTATCCATGGCATAACGATGGCGTGGGAGGAGTTCTTTTTTCTTCTGACAATTTGAATCACAATTTTGGCTTCGGCGTTAATCAGTCTTTTCTTATAAACAGCGGCGGTGATGTTTTATCTCATGCGGATTTCTCGCTTATTAAAGAAGGGATCAATATCGCGAATTTGGATTTTATACGTTCAATACTGGATACTTCCGATAAAAGCAGACAGGAACTTTTAGAATCTGATTTCGGAATTATGCAGTCAATTCCAAGGGAGGCTAACAGCGATATAATTCTTACGTTGTGGAATAGAATCAAATCCGCAGCAGGCGCTGTTTTTAAAAGTAAAAGTAATAACGGCGAAATAAAAAAAATAAAACAATATGTGGCGTTCACAAAATTAAATACGGCAGGGGCTGTAGTGCTGACTACAATAGAATACGGCAGAATATTTGAAGGAATTAACGCGACAACTCGGCGTAACATTTTCCTTACTATTGCCGTTTTAAGCATATCGATTATTTTTATCTGGCTATTCTCTAAAACAATTTCCATTCCGCTAAAGTCGCTGGCTGTTGCCGCGCGGAATATTGAAGGCGGGAAATTTCAAATCGATCTTTACTCAAAAAGCCGTGATGAAATCGGCGTTTTAACGTCAAGTTTTAATAAAATGTGCTCCGCTCTGCATATTTTCGGAAGATTTACAAACAAGGAAATCGCGGTTAAAGCCATGCGCGGCGAAATTAAACCAGGAGGCTTTTCAAAGCGCGGTACTGTCTTTTTTTCTGATATTCGCGACTTTACCGCAAAATCAGAAAATTTTACAAAGGCGTTTGGATCGGAAGCGTCTAATAAAATTGTTAACTGGCTTAATAATTATTTTACCCAAATGATTGACTGCGTAGAAAAAACAAACGGCGTTGTAGATAAATTTATAGGAGATGCGGTTATGGCGCATTGGGGAACAGCGTACACGGCGGGGACTCCAAGAAAAGACGCGTTTAACTGCATAAAAGCCGCTCTTATGATGCGAAAATCTCTTTACTTTATGAACAAGGAACGCAGGGATGGAGATCCCGAAAATCCGTTTATTCGAATCGGATGCGGAATTAATTCCGGTATTGTTACGGCAGGTCAGTTAGGAAGCGATATGAGAATGGAATATACAGTTATAGGAGATCCTGTTAATCTGGCTTCGCGCATCGAAGCTTTAACAAAACCTCTTTGCGCGGATATTTTAATTTCCGAAGACACGTATGAACTTATCAGCGATTTATTTATAACAGAGGAAATGCCGCCTGTAACCGTTAAAGGAAAAGAAAAACCTGTAAGAATTTTCGCGATTGTTAATTTCGCAGGCGAGCCGAAAGGTCCGCAGACAATGAGTGAAGTGCGTTCTATTCTTGGCATGAGTACCCCGAATTTAAAAACGGTAGATGTCAACGCGGATGAAAAGAAATATAAAATTACCGAAGGCTGAGAAAATGAATGGCAGTAGAAATGAGCAGAATATATCCTCCAATTCAATAAGACTAAGAGCTGTTGATTTATTAATAATCTTTTTTTTCATTTTAATTGCCGCTGTCAGCCTTGAATTGTTCAGGCGCGATTTAATGCATACTTTCAGGCTGCAAAATACAGAACCCGTAGGAACTGTTGTCGTAAGAAAAAACACCGTTCAAAGACGTCTTGGAGACAGGGTATTATGGGACAGACTTGCAAGCGAATCGCCTGTTTATTTTTGGGATATAATCCGCGTTTCTGATCAATCCGCCGCGACGCTTTACATAGGCGACAACAATATCAATTTAAGCGAAAATACATTGATACGCATTGTTCCTTCGCCCGATGGTGACGGCGTAATGATTGTTTTAAGTCAGGGCGATCTTTCAATTGCGGCAGGAGATGAGAGCAGCCAGATTATTATCGATGTTAACGGACAAAAATTTAAAACTGAAAACGGAACGTTATTCAAAACATCTGTAGGAGAAGACGGACAGCCTTCTTTTCAGTCAATTGAAAGCATTGACAGTTTATTAAAAGATGGTTCTCTAAGAGCGGTTTTAGGACCTAAGCTTTTTAGTCCTGCGGCAAACAGCGTATTCAGGCTTAATAACAATCAAACAGGCGTAAATTTTCAGTGGGACGAAATTGAAGGCGCTGTTTCATATATAATAGAAGTGAGCGCGGCGCCTGATTTTTCTGAGCCGTCTTTACGCCGTCAGACATCATCCGCTTTTCTTTCGGATTCTTCTTTGGAACAAGGCTTGTGGTATTGGCGCGTAATGCCTGTTTTTCCCACAGTGTTCAGCGGTTACGCCGATTTTTCACAGACGTCTTTTTTCAGCGTAGAACGCGCTGATGATGAAAACGCGGATAATTTAAGCCTTGCGGATTTTTTAGCGTCACAAGCTCCGTCAAAGCGTGTGCCTGATGGAGTGCCGAAAGAACTTATTCCCGCGCATTTAGCGGCAGAATCTGTGCCTGAGCAGCCTGGTCGATCTGCTGCGCCTCCTTCCCGCGCTTCCACCGCGTTATTAGCTATGCCGCAAAATTTAAACCCCGCAAATGAAAGCAGAATTGGCTCTGAGCAGTTAAAAACACAAAAATCAATTTCTTTTGACTGGTCCGCAGTGCAGGGAGCGAACGAGTATGTTTTTACGTTATACCATCAATCTCCCGCAGGCAGACGGCAGATTGTACGCGCAACAATTAACCGCGGAACAAGTTATACGCTGGAAAATATGCAGCTTCTTGACAGAGGAACTTTTATTTGGCAGGTAGAACCTGTAAAACGGACAAACGGAAGAATTGAACAGCGCGGAAGAGTAATGGAAAACAGATTTAATGTTAATTTTCCTTCTCCGACTCCTGTGGTTATAGAGGAAACTGGAATTCTGTATGGAGATTAAATATTCTGCGCAAGCTAGTCTGTATAATCTTCAGCTTGTTTTAATTTTATTTTTTATCGGGACGATCGCGCCGCTTTGCGCGCAGGAGTCACACAGCACGCACAGATTTGCATGGACAGGCGGCGATAATGCGCTGCGTTACGAAGTCATTTTTGAACAGATAAAAGACGGTTCCAATACGGCTTATCTGCGCGAATTTACCACCGATCATTTTATTGATGTTTCATTGCCTGTAGGCAGCTACCGTTTTTGCGTAATACCTTACGATTTTCTTAACAAACCTTCAGTTCCTTCAGAATGGAGGTATATCGAAGTAATTCCGCTTCCGGGATTTGAGCCGGAACAGGAAGCCGATCCGGAGCCGTTAAAACCTTTTTTGTTTAATATAGGAATAGCGTGGTCCCCGCTGATTCCAATTTACGCCCAAAATCAATTTGAAGGCATTTCATTCGTAAGCGCCGCGGCGCGTTTAGGCGCGGTATTCCTTCTGCCTTCCAATATTTATATGGGACTAGAATTAAAATCGGTTTTCGATTTGATTGACGGGCAATTTTTTATAACTGCGGGAGCAGGTCTGCTCGCGTTAAAATGGACAGAAAACGAAAAAATCGCATTCGTCTGCCGGTTCGGCGCGTCTTACCAAATTTTGCCTTTAGAAGACGGCGATTATTCTAACAATTTTATGCCTGATTTCGGCGTTTCATTGCGCTTAAGGATGAACAACCGGCTTCTGCTGGAAAGCGGGTTTGATTTCCTTCATATATTCCGGGATATTTCGGCAGGATATATGCGTCCATGGGTTAGTTTTGGCGCGCAATTCTAGGCTTAATTTAGCGTAAAATACCGCCAAGGGGGTATACTAAAGCCGAATTTTCAGATAGAATACACATTATATGAGAAGAAAATTACTGGTAATTCTCACTGGTTTTCTTTTTCTATTACCCGTATGCCTGTCCGCCCAGACTGCGGCGGAACTTGAAACCATGCTGCAAACTCAAGAGGTTACCTGCGCTCAGGCGGCGAAATTTATTCTTGCAAGCACAGAAAGCGCGGCGAATGAATCGGCGGAAAATGCCTTTCAAAAAGCTCTTTCAAACGGCTGGCTGTCAAGTAATACTAAATCAGATGATAAAATCACAATGAGGAAACTCTCTTTTTTAATGATGAAAGCTTTTAATGTGAAGGGCGGCATGATGTATGCAATCGCTCCGGGTCCGCGTTACGCGTACAGGAGCATGGTAAGTAAAGATTTTATACAGGGTGATTGTGATCCTTCGATGAATGTAAGCGGAGAGAGATTTCTTTTGATTCTTAGTAAAGTTTTAAGCGCGCAAGGAGGCGTATAGTGAAACGCCTGCTTTTACTTGCAATCACGCTGTTGATCTCATCAGGTTTCGCTTTCTCCGCCGATTTCGGTCTTGATCTTGATCAGTTAGTTGAAATTGAAAATGAACTTTTAACATACGACACGGGTATTGCTCCGTGGTTTTCATTCAGCAATGGAAAAAATGTTTCTTTGTATCTTTCAGGCATTCTTACAATCAGGCACGTCAACGATTTTGCAGATAACAGCAGCTGGATTTTTATTCCTGAAGTTTCGCGTTTTGCGATAATTTTTAATATTAACGATAAACTATCTCTTGAAGCGGGACGGATGGAATATGCCGACGTTATTGATTTTACCGCTTCCGGTTTGTTTGACGGACTTCGTTTCAATATTGATTTGGCTGCCGGCAGCCTTAGCGCCGCGTTTTTGTACACAGGTTTATTGTACAAGGAAACCGCCAGCATCATCATGACAGGCGAAGACGGCATAAATTACGCGGTTCCTTTTGACGGTTTCAATTACAATGATTATTTCGCTTCACGGCGGATGCTTATGTCTGTCCGCATGGATATGCCTTTAAAATTTCCCGCAGGCGAAGCCTGTAAACTTTCCGCCGACGTGCTTGCGCAGTTCGATTTAAACGGCAATTCTGACGCGTTTAATTCCCAATACGCGTCTGCTCTTATGGAATTTTATCCGAAGGACATGTTAAGAATCACAGGCGGTCTGCTTTTTGGAACGATGCAAAACAGCGCAGGAGATTTAGGCATGGCGTTTGGTTTTCTTGCGCAGTGCAAAATGGATTTTCCTTTTACGCCCGCTTCTGATTTATTTGGCATAACGGCTAAAGCCGTTTTTGGAACAACAGAAAACGGTTTTAATTCCTTTACGCCCGTAAGCGCTCTTCCCCAGGGTTCAGTTTTTGAAGGAACGCTTTCGGCTCTGGCAGCTTTAAGCATGGACTACAATGTAAAAATTATCGATTCATTGTTTGCGCAGTGCGTTCTGCGTTATTTCGCAAGAACATATAATATTGAGGAAGAGGGTAACTTTTACGGAGGCGAATTCTGGGCTTCGCTTGCATGGCAGCCCCTTGAAGATATTTTCGCGTTTTTAGGAGGCGGAATGTTTTTTCCAGGCTTTGGAAATATTTATTCTGACGACACAGCTATATGGAAAATCACCGCCGGTATAACGATATCATTTTAAAGAGGGAGAAAAATGAAAAGAACATTTTTATCGTTAATTCTGATAACAGCCGCGGTTTTCGCATTCGCGCAGAACCCGACAGCCGTTATCAAGGAGTTTACAGGAACGGTGGAATTAAAACCAAGCGGTTCCGCAAACTGGACACCCGCAAAAGCCGGAACTGTTGTCCAAAAATCCACGATTGTATCGACAGGTTTCAAAAGCACCGCGATTCTTACGGTTGGAAACTCGACTATTACCGTACATCCGCTTACCCGTTTAAGTCTTGAAGAACTTATGAATCAAAACCAGTCGGAAACCGTAGATCTAAAATTGAACACAGGAAAGGTTAGGGTAGAAGTAGCGCCGCCATCAGGCGGCAGGACCAGCTTTACCGTTCAATCGCCGTCCGCAACAGCGTCTGTGCGCGGCACCTCATTCACCATGGATTCAAACAGCATTCAGGTGCAAAAGGGAGCTGTAGGTTACTCTTCGGCAGGCGGCAGCCCTGTAACTGTATCCGCCGGCAATGAATCATATATAGACTCAGACGGCAATGTGGTAACAGCTTTAGCGGCGTTGGAAGCCGCAATCGTAATTCCAAAAACTTCCGGCTCCGCCGCTAAAAAAACCGGCGCAGGCAGCGGAATTGAAATCAATGTAGAACTTATAGGTGAATAGGGAGATATGAATATGAAAATATATAAATTTACCGTAATTTTTTTATTAGCTGTTTTTATAGCCGCAGGGTTTGTTCTTTCCTGTTCCGATCAGGATGGAATTGGAACGCTGGTTATTAATCTTCCCGGAAAAGTTTCCGATCGCGCCGTTTTGTCACCGGATCAAATTGATGATTTAGAATTGAGCTATAAAATTCTATTTGACAGTCCTGCCGGAAGCGGAACCATCAATGGTACCGCCGGTGAGTCAATTACTTTAAATGTAGCCGCAGGAACATGGAATATTACCGTGAAAGTGCTTCATGCAGAAACAGTGGAAATTGGCGAACAGACAAAAACACAAATTGTAGTAAAGGATAAAATAACCCCTGTTTTTTTCAGCATACCTATAAAAATGCCGACTCTTTATATTGACGTAACAGGAAATATAACCGGTATTACAAAAGGCCGCGCAGCTTATCATGTTAAAATATTTCCTAATAACATGATTAATAACATAACTGATTTTGATTCGCATAAGGAAAGTGATTATTTGGCGTATGGTGATATTTATGGCGCGTATGATATAGAAGGGGATCCAAATCCAAGAAAGTTCCTTCTGCGAACATCGAAAAATAATATTTGGGAGGGGAATGGCGCATATACCGTCGTTCTTGTCCGCGAGCAAACGTCCGACGCTCCGTATCTTGTTAGAATGGTAAAGAATGTAGGATTTGCCGCGGGAAAAGCTACCATTTTATTTTCTAATTTAGTAACTATTCAATAATAAAAAAGGCCGTCTGTGTCAGGCGGCTTTTTTACACATCCTTGGGACGCATATCCTGTACTCTGACGGCTTTCCCTTCAGAGATTGGAAGCGAGCCGCTTTCGTGAAGTTCAACTTTCGGGTTTATTGAAATGGAAGCGCGCAGAGTCTCTTTAATTTTTTCTTTGAGCGCGTTTAACGGACGTGAGTCGTCCATGAAAATGTCGGCGCTTACTTCGGTTTTTACAGTCATTTTATCAAGCGCGCCGTCTTTTTCCACAACGATAAGATAATTGTTGCCAACTTCCTTCATGCCCATTATCACTTCTTCGATCTGGCTTGGGAAGACATTTACGCCGTTTATAATCAGCATGTCGTCGCTTCTGCCTGTTATGCGCCTAAGGCGGCGGTGAGTTCTTCCGCAGGCGCACGGCTCTTTGTAAAATGCGGTCAGGTCGCGGGTGCGGTAACGAAGTATCGGAGTAGCTTCGCGGCACAGGATTGTTAAAACAAGCTCTCCTATTTCCCCGTCCTTGACAGGTTCAAGCGTATCGGGGTTTACAATCTCGGCGATATATCCGTCTTCCCAGATGTGAAGTCCGTCCTTGCACTGACATTCAAAGGCGACTCCCGGACCGTTCATTTCCGATAAACCGTACGAATTGTAAACGTCAACTTTTAAAAGCGCTTCGATGCGTTTTCTCGTGTCTTCGGAGTACGGTTCCGCCCCCGCGAAGGCGCGCGTAATGGAAAGACTTTCGCGCGTTACGCCTGCTTCTTTCATTTTTGTTTCCAGATGAAGAAGAAAACTCGGCGTTGCGTGTAACACAGTAGTGCCGTAATCCTGCATCATTTTGAATTGGCGCGCGGTGTTTCCGGCTCCCGCGGGAATAACAAGCATTCCAACTTCTTCGCCGCCCTGATGAAAGCCAAGACCGCCTGTAAAAAGACCGTAGGTTATCATGTTCTGGAAAACGTCGTTTTTAGTGCAGCCCGTCGCGTAAATGCAGCGCGCCATGAAGAACGCCCAGTTTTTAATATCGTCCCTGTTAAAATAAATTGTCGTAGGAATCCCTGTCGTTCCGCTTGAAGCGTGAAGGCGCACAACTTCTTCCTTTGGAATGGATAAAAATCCGTATGGGAAACCGTCTCTTAAATCATCCTTTGCCGTAAAAGGAATTTTGTTTAAATCGCCGAGCGTTTTAATATCATCAGGACTTTTAATGCCCGCTTTTGAAAGGCGTTCCTTATAAAAAGGAGTGCGCAAAGAAAAACCTATTTCTTTTTTTAACTTTTGAAGCTGAAGTTCTTCTAGCTGCGCGCGGGGCATTTTTTCTATATCAGGATCCCTGTATTGAAAGTTCATCTTATCCTTCTGCCGCCTGTTTGCAGGACTGCCTGCCCAATTTAAAAGCTTTTGCGTTAACATTTCCTATGTTTGCGTCTTTTTTGGAAAACGCTTCTGTGATTGTTTTTTCGAGGCTGACGGATTTAATGGGTAAAAAGCATGAAGCAGCTCCCACCATAACCGTGTTTACCGCTTTTGAAAGCCCGGCTTCTTTCGCCAAAGCAGCGCTCTGAATAATGCGCTGTTTTGGAAGGCTTTTTATAGAAGAATGAATTTCGTTAATATCGGGGTAATTAGAAATATTATTAAAAGGTTCCGCGGCGGTTAACAGGATGCCTTCTTTTTTTAAATATGACACATAACGAAGGCTTTCAAGCGGTTCCATGGCGATAATCAAATCCGCGCCGCCTTTGGGAACAAGGTCGCCCGCGATTTTACCGCTTGAAATTCTCATATGAGCCAACACCGCGCCGCCTCTTTGCGCCATACCGTGAACCTCGCTCTGCCGCACCTCAAGCCCCTCATTCATGGCAGCCTGAGCAATAATTGACGCAACAGAGAGAACTCCCTGCCCGCCAACCCCGGCTAAAATCACATCATACTTCATGGAGGTATTATGGCTGATATTCAGAATTGTTTCAAGTTATTAAAGTCATTTTAAAATCATTTAATTAAGTCTGCAATGATTCGCAGTAAAACTCTTACCTCTTCCTCTGCGTCTTTTTATTATGCGTCTTTTTCAATATCTCTTGCGGAAACAAAAGCCCGAAAACATCCGAAGCGGTTTCTGCAAACTCTACTTTGATGGAAGAGCGGATGTCTTTGTCCAGCTCGTTCCAGTCGTCTTCGTTATCTCTTGGGAGCAGAACTTTTTCCATGCCGTTTCTGATCGCGGCAAGCAGTTTTTCTTTTAAACCGCCGATTGGAAGAATTCTGCCCGTTAGGGTTAACTCTCCTGTCATTGCGATACTCGGGCGCGGCGGCACTTTGCACAGGGTGGAGAGTAATGACGAAGCAAGCGTTACGCCGGCTGAAGGACCGTCTTTTGGAATTGCGCCTTCTGGAACATGGATATGAAAATCGGATTTTGCCAAATGTTTAATGTCAAAATTATAACTGCCCGCAGTGCTTCTTAAATACGACAAAGCGATGCGGGCGCTTTCTTTCATGACATCGCCGAGGTTTCCTGTAATTAAAAGTTCTCCGCTTCCGTCGTAACGGATTGTTTCAACGGGCATGATTGTTCCGCCGTATTCTGTCCACGCAAGACCGTAGGTTACGCCGACACGCGCCTCGCGGTACACGACGTCGCGTTTGTATTTTTTCTTGCCAAGAAGTTTTTCAAGGTTTGCGGGCGTTACAATTTTATTAAACTCGGATACAGGTTTTTCCTTTCCATAGCCTTTATTAACAGCGTCACGCGCAATCCGTCTTATGCAGCGCGCAGTCTCGCGCTCAAGGTTGCGCACGCCTGATTCCATTGTCCAGTAGCGGATTATATCTTTTAAGGTGTCGTCTCTGAATGTTATTTTCGCGCTTGAAAGACCGTTGTCGCGTAACTCTTTAGGAACTAAAAACTGTTTTGCGATGCTCAGTTTTTCGTTTTCGCCGTAACCGGGGACTTCGATAATTTCCATACGGTCAAGAAGAGGGTAGGGGATTGAGTGCAGTGAGTTCGCCGTTGTTAAAAACATTACCTTGGAAAGGTCGTATTGCACTTCCAGATAATGATCCGTAAAGGTTGAGTTTTGTTCAGGATCAAGAACTTCAAGGAGAGCCGAAGCGGGGTCGCCTCTGAAATCATGGGAAAGTTTGTCGATTTCGTCTAACAGAAATACGGGGTTGACGGTTCCCGCTTTGCGCATGGATTGAATTATTTTACCGGGAAGGGCGCCGACATAAGTTTTACGGTGTCCGCGAATTTCAGCTTCGTCGCGCACGCCGCCTAAAGATATGCGCACGAAATTACGTCCCAATGCGCGCGCGACAGATTTTCCAAGGCTGGTTTTTCCTGTTCCCGGAGGACCTATAAAACAAAGAATAGGTCCTTTCAGCGATAAGGGCTCTTTTTTAACGGGAACGTCCTGCGCCGCGATGTTATCTGTCACATTATCCTTGATTATATCAACGTCTTCAGACAGGATTTCCCTTATTATCGACCCTTGATCGTCAAGAGCGGGCTCCGGTACATTTACGGCAGCCGCTTCTTCGCAGGCGGTTTTCCCTTTTTCATCCGCAAGCAATTGCCTTACGGCGATAAACTCAATGATGCGGTCTTTGGCTTTCTGCATTCCGTAATGATCTTCATCAAGTATTTTTTCGGCTTCCGCAAGACCGCCTGAATCAACAGAAAAATCGCTCCATGGAAGGTCTGCAATCCATTCAAGGTAGCCTCTTAAAACGCCCGCTTCAGGCGAAAGCGGTTGAAGTTTCCTGAGCCTTTTTATTTCCTTTGCGCATTTTTCCGTAACTTCTGCAGGCGGATTTTTATCGGCGATTCGTTTTTCAAGGAGTGCGAACTCGTCTTCGATTTTATCTTTTCCAAGTTCTTTGTTAATTTCCCGTAACTGTTCGTTTAAAATATACTCGCGGTGGCGTTTATCCATCCTCCTTCTTACCTTGCCCGAAATATTTTTTTGAATGCCGTAAATTTCGTTTTCTTTTTCTAAAATTTCAAGGATGGCAAGGTATCTTTCTTTTGTGTCTGTGATTGACAGCAGTTCTATTTTTTTTTCTGATTTTATATACGCCGCGTTGCACACAAGGTTTGCAAGGCGTTCAGGGTCTTCTGATTTTTCCACGGCGGTTAAAGTGTCGCCGCTGATTTTCCCCGAATATTCGGCATACTGTGAAAATGATTTTTGAACGCTGCGCATTAAACCTAAATCGTCCGGGCTTAAAGGATCGTTTAAACCGATTGTTTTTAAAGGTTCAACTTTTACAACAGAATAATTATGCACTGTGTTAGTTGACAATATTTTCCCGCGGTACTCGCATTGAAACACAACCCTGTAGGTGCTATCCGGGAGTTTTAAATGGGAAATGACTCTTACAACAACGCCGATTTCGTATGGTTCATCAGAAGACAGGCGAAGTTCATTTTTTTTTAAACACGCTGCAAAGAGGCGGTTGTCCCTTCTGAACGATTCTTCTAAAGCCGCAATGCCGGGTTTGTATGTTATGAATATCGGAACTACAGTCTGCGGAAAAAGAACAAGGTCTCTTAACGGCAAAAGGGGAAAATCTTCCGTTATGAGCTCTTCTGTGCCAAGATAATCATAAAAAAGAGGACCTTTCCCGCGATAGCGTGAAAATAATCCGCTTAAAACGCTCTTTCTTTTCACGGTTATGCGCTCTTCTGATTCTGCTCCAGATATACTATCTCTGGCGGCACTGCTTTTTCAACCGTATCTTGAGTGATAATCACCTGTTTATCGCCTGCCATTGACGGAAGATCAAACATGATATCTGTCATCAGTCTTTCTACAATTGCGCGTAACCCGCGCGCGCCTGTTTTTTGCTTAATCGCCATGTCGGCAATCGCGTCAACCGCTTTTTCGGTAAACTCAAGCTTTACGCTGTCGTAGGCAAGAGACGCCTGATACTGGCGCACAATCGCGTTACGGGGTTCAGTTATGATTCGTTTTAAATCATCACGCTTAAGTTCTTCAAGACCTACAGTGATAGGAAGGCGCCCGATAAACTCTGGGATCATTCCGAATTGGATTAAATCATCGGGATGGAGGTTATCGTAAAGTTCTTTTAACGATTTTTCTCCTGCGCCTGTTTCCGCGCCGAAGCCTAGCGGATGCTGGACAACGCGGCGGGAGATTAATTTATCAAGACCGACAAACGCGCCGCCGCAGATGAAAAGGATATTTGTAGTGTCGATGCGGATCATTTCCTGATTGGGATGTTTCCTTCCGCCCTGAGGCGGCACGGACGCCACTGTCCCCTCGATTATTTTTAAAAGCGCCTGCTGAACGCCCTCGCCAGAAACATCGCGCGTAATCGAAATATTTTCGCCCTTACGCGCTATCTTGTCGATTTCGTCAATGTAGACAATGCCTCTTTCCGCGGCGGATATATTGCCGCCTGCGCTTTGAATCAATTTTAAAAGAATATTTTCCACGTCTTCGCCGACATAACCCGCTTCCGTTAAAGTTGTCGCGTCTACAATGGCGAACGGCACTTTTAATTTTTTCGCGAGAATTTTTGCGAGTAACGTTTTTCCGGTTCCTGTAGGACCAATTAAAAGCACGTTTGATTTTTCGATTTCTACTTCTTCGTTATCTTTTTCTTTGCTGTTGGAAGGATTCGCTATTCGTTTGTAATGGTTATAAACCGCGACGGAAAGCGCTTTTTTCGCGTTGTCCTGTCCGATGATAAAGAGATCAAGGTAGCTCTTTATCTCTTTGGGAGTGGGGATGTCGCCCGTAAAATGAGAGGTAAGCTCGTGTTCCTCTTCGCAAAGAATCTTGCGGCAGACTTCGATACATTCATCGCAGATAAAAACGTCGTTAGGACCCGCGATAAGACGACGCGCCATGTCCGCGCTTTTTCCGCAAAAGGAGCAGACTCTTTCAAATACTTCAGGTCCGTTACGAAGACGCGCCATTTGTTTTCCTCGTTAAAATCGAATCGGCTATGCCGTACTCAACCGCATCCTGTGCGGACATAAAAAAATCTCTCTCCATGTCGGATGAAATCTGGTCTATCGTTTTTCCCGTATGATTCGCAAAATATTCGATGATAAGCTTTTTTAGACGGACAATTTCTTTTGATTGAATGCCGATGTCCCTCGCCTGTCCTTGAGCGCCGCCCCACGGCTGATGAATAAGCACCCTTGACGACGGAAGAATCTGCCGTTTCCCGGCAGTCCCCGCCGTTAAAACAAGAGCCGCCATACTCGCCGCCTGCCCAAGGCAGATCGTTTGAACGTCGGATCTGACATGCTGAATGGTATCGTAAATCGCAAGCCCCGCGGTAACAGAGCCGCCCGGAGAGTTTATATAAAGGTTAATATCTTTCTCTACATCCTGCCCATCAAGGAAAAGAAGCTGCGCGACGACAAGGTCTGCGGAAATATCATTTATCTCTCCGTCAAGAAAGACAATACGATCTTTTAAAAGACGGGAATATATGTCATAGGAACGTTCCCCCATTCCTGTTTGCTCAACAACGATCGGCACCAAATTACTCATTTTTATCCCCATATAACTAATTTAACCATTATCTGACACAAAATCCAGATAATTCTCCTTTTTTCCGGGTTTTAAGGTGTTCTCTGACAGTAAAAGATCGGTGATTTTTTTTTCTCTGATGTCCTCTTTCAGGTAGAAAACCGCTTCTTCGTTGTAATGTTTTTTAACTTCTTCGATATCGGCGCCGTTTGCCTCTGCGATCGACTTAAATTCATTTTCGACCTCTTCATCGGACACTTCGATTTTCTGTTCTTCCATCAATGTTTCGATGATAAGGCGCGAATGAAGCGCTTTTTCGGCTGAGTCTTTCCATTCCTGATCCTTGCCATCGCCGCTCATCATCTGCACGATTGCAGAAGGGTCCATGTTGTAGTAGCGCGCAAGACGGCGGAAGCGTCCTTCGACTTCGGTTTTTATCATCGATTCAGGGATGATGACAGGCGTATTTTCCATTATCACTTTTAAAAGCTCGTTTACTTTTTTCTCTCTCAAACGGAAATCAAGATTTTTACCCAATTTTTCTTTTATATTATTTTTGAGGTCATCAAGAGTTTTAAATTTTTCATCGACATCCTGAGCCAAATCATCGTCCAAATCGGGAAGTTTTTTCTCTTTAAGAGCAGTCAGCGTTATCTGAATTTTTCTGGTTTTTCCGGCAAGGGCAGTCTCAAAAAAATCATTATCGAAGTTTTTATCGATTGTCTTTGAATCGCCTTTTTTCATGCCTATAATATCATCGTCAAACTTAAAAACATTTGTCCCGGAACCAAGCGTAAACGCGAAATCCTTGCGCTGCATATTGGAAGGAGCGCTGCCGTCTTCTTCAAAAATCTGATAATCGATTGTTACAACATCGCCGTTTTGAGCGTTCGCGGAATCGTCACGGTCCATGACGATTGCGTTCCTCTCGCGGATTTCTTCAAGTTCGCGGTCAATATCGACCTGCTCAATTTCCGCGTACGGATGCTCGGCTTTTAAGCCCTTCCATTGACCGATCTTCACTTCCGGCAGCACGTCGTAAACGACTGAAAACTGCAAGTCATTGTCCAAGTCGAACTGCGGCTCGCCCTGAAGTTCGGGAGTCGAGTAGGGAAGCGGCTTTTCCGCGCGGGACAGGTTTTCTTCTTTAAAAAGCTCCTGTAAAGCCGACTCCATGATACGCCCCATCGCGTCGCCTTTGAGCGCCTCCGCGAACTTGCGTTCGAGCACTTCCTTGGGGACTTTCCCCTTGCGGAAACCCGGCAGCTGCAGGGTTTTTGAATATTCCTTAAGCATGTCGTTATACTGGGAGCGCACATCCTCTTTAGGGATAGTGACGTTCAACTGTACATTTGACCTTTCCAGACGCTTTATTTCTTTACTAATAGCCACAATTTTCCTCTTTTTTACGCAAATTTTAACAATTTAATGAATCGCGAAGGATCGCCTTCAATTCAGCATGAAATTGAGCCGCGAAGGGATTGAACCTTCGACCCGCAGATTAAGAGTCTGCTGCTCTACCAGCTGAGCTAGCGGCCCGTGTTTTATGTAATACTATCAAAAAGCTGTAATATGGTCAATTGACAAGCAGGGATATAAATTGCCGCGTTTTATGGAACGCTAACATCTATAAAATGGTTAAAGAAACAACCAGTAGCAAAGAAGAAAGGGGATTATATCCTTGTTTTACAGTCATAGAAATGTTATATTTATATTACAAAAGTTTTGAATTTTAGGCAGGTTTTTCGCAATTACCGTTTGACGAAGCCTGCGATTTATGCTATACTTACACCTTAAAATGAAATATGCGAAGTACGCTATATATAGTGTATTTGCCAATGTATTAGCGCTATATCTGGTGTTTGCATTTTTCAGAAAAATGTGTACAAAGTAAGTGACTTAATTCATGAGCAATTGGTGTTTATGGTTAGTGTTAAATGAGGTTTTGTCGGAGGTCCTTGTGATGGTAACAAGTAACTGTTTGTTCGTAGAAATACTTTAATAAAGTATAATATGAGCAAAAAAAGACCGGAATTTAAGATAAATTTCAATTTTTTAATAAAAAAACCAGAAGTATGTTTAATCCTCTAGGAATGTTGTATAGCAATCCTGCTAGGATTAGTTCGAGTCAATTAATTTAAGGAAGGGCAAAGATGCAGGTAGTTAATTCCGCTAACAAAGAAAACGAAAACATGACCTATTACACAATGAATATGCCAGAGTGGTTTTTCGAACTATCGAATGAAAAAAAAATTGAACTTGCTAAAAAATTTGCCGCGCCTTCTCCTTCTGATGAAAAAATGTCAAAAGAAGATGTTTTAAACCTTTTATCTAAATCCGCTGGTAATTGACGATAAATTATTTTCATAATTGAGTATGTTCTAAAAAATCAGCTTTTGGAACATGCTCATTAGGCGTGTTCACTTTTGTTATACAAGGAGTTTAGGCATTATGGAAGCTGGTAATTTTATTTCTCACCAGACAATACAAGAAGCATTGTTCAGAAGAACATTTTCCTTAAATAAGTATATTTATCACCCTTTAGAGATAAATAGAAATACGACATCACTCGAGGATTTATTACATATCATTTATGATGATTTAGAAAGTATGCATTTTGACATAATAAAGACCGACAACTTATTTAACGAAGACGGGCAAAGTATCCCGGGTTATACAGGACTTAGAACTGATGATAGAAAAGACGGAGGCGTGGTAAAATTAAATAAAAATTATCCTGATTCGTTGATTCTTGAAGCGCTGTTTCATGAATATGTTCATATAAAAGACGAAACGATACCTATTCTTCCAATGGACGAAAGTGCAGCTAATTTTGTCGCTTTACATTATAAACCATTTTTAAAAAATATTGAATTTCAAGTGAATGTTATGGCAAATTCATTAATGATGCCTCCGGAAATTATGTGGACGGATTTATTAGAATTAGCATACAATATAGACAGCATTTTACTTATATATAAAGATTTTAACATATGCAGCGTATTACGATGGATATCAATAATAGATCGTCGTTTCCCCAGTCATTTTGTATGTTTATGGTTAGATAAAAACGAAAAAAATAAGATTCTTCGAACTTTTGTAGAGGATAGTTATACATATGATCATGTCAGTGATCCAAGACCATTTAATATATATGAAGTAATAAATAATCAAGATTCGGCTGCCGCGACAATCTTTAATATAAAAATACCGCGTTTAAATAAAGCATCGACCATAAATGGGATAGATTATTATTGTTACGCATATTATGAACTTGACTTAATAAGAGAAGTCGTAAAAGAAAATACTCCAGGGAAACAAATTATTAAATATGATAGATTACTTGTAATAGGATGGAAAAAACTTGATATCTGGCCTATTCAAATGTATAGAGTATAAAAATTAAATTCCAAAATAAGAAAATTGGAAGTGTAATACGAATGAACAAATGGTATATATTTTTCCAAAGCAGCAACAATAACAAGTAAAAACTTGCTATCTCTCTCAATATTTCTTTTGAGCGTTTATTGTGCATCTATTTTGTAAACCTTGACAAACTGTGCGATTTATGCGATATGTGCAATAGCGAAAAAGAGGGATTTTTATTAAAAAGCCTGTTTTTTGGGGTGGTTTTCGACCATTAAGGGAAGAAAACACGATAGAAATATTCGCGAGAATGGTGGAATTGGCAGACACGCCAGACTTAGGATCTGGTGCCCTAGGCATGAGGGTTCAAGTCCCTCTTCTCGCAAGTAAAATTTATTTTTGATGAGATAATTTAAGACATAATAACCATTCACTTTTGAAAAAATGAAGGACTTGAAACGGAGCCGCGGCGCCGAAGACGCGGGAGCGTCTGAGGGGTAAACCAGCAGGAGCCGGTTTAGCGGCGTAGACGGACTGGAAGGAGCAAACAGGAGTTTGCGACCGGAAGGCAAGTCCCTCTTCTCGCATATAAATTGCTGCTACCATTACGGTTAACAAGAAGAGATACTTTTTAATTTTTTTTTCATTTCCCTATTGATAAATTTAATAAAATATAGATCATAACAACCACAACTGGGGCGAATGGGCGCAAACAACGCCTGCGAACTGCACCGAGTCAGGCAAAGTGACAAGAGACTGCAGCTAGTGTTACGTGACAGACGCTGTTATTCAGGAAGGCGATCCCAATCTTGGAGGACACAACTTTGCCGGCGCTACGTTAGAAGATATAATACCCGCAACCTGTATTAGTACGGGAATAAGAGGAAGACGCTGTCAGAGGGACGGCTGCGGTTACCATACAATCGATCTGACAACTGCAGCTCTTGGTCATGACCTTCCCGGTAATTGGACGCAAACTACGCCTGCAAATTGTGTGGATGCCGGTTTGCAGACAAGGATATGCCGGCGAAGCGGCTGTGACCATTCTGTAACACAAAACAGTCCTGCCGCGCTTAGACATAATTTAACTTCGTGGTTAAAAAATTCAGCGACAACCTGTTTGGAAGAAAAAAGAACCTGTACGCGTGTTATATCGTCTGCAGCATGTAGTCACTTTGAAGAGCGAACCCGGGCTGCTACAACTCACAACTGGAACGGTCTGTGGCCCAGAACGGGAAAATTAGAAAAAACCTGTTTAAATAAATGTCAGGGAGATAATATTTGTACGGTAAAGCGAACCCTTGATGATGAGATGGTGCAGATTCAAGGCAGAGTAATGCCGATTGATTCAGATACTAATAGAAGAAATTGGGGAACTCATACAATAACTCTGAGCGCGTATAAGATGCACAAATTCGAAGTGACGCAGGATTTGTATGAGGCTGTTATGGGAACTAATCCCAGCATCTTTAAATTTTATGGGGGGGGCGCAGTACCCTGTAGAGAACATGACATGGTATGACGCAGTAGAGTTCTGCATTAAACTGAATGAGAGGGAAGGGCTTAGTGGTTACATAATGGAAAATAGAACTCCTGCGACAGGATATCCTATAACAAGCGCAGCGGTACACTGGTTTGATGAAGGCTTTAACGGCTATCGGTTACCCACAGAAGCAGAGTGGGAATACGCCTGCCGTGCGGGAACAACACCAACTTGGATAGTGCTACGCGTAAAGTCGGGTTGATGTCGGCGAATCCATGGGGGTTATACGACATGCACGGGAATGTGTGGGAAAGGTGCTGGGATTGGAGTCAGGCGACACCTTTAGCGACTGCTGCCCAGACGAATCCTAAGGGACTTGTTTCAGGCATTGAACACAACCGCGTGGTGCGCGGCGGATCTTATTACAGCCCTGCGACGAATACTCAGTCGTTCTATCGACACAGAGTTGAACAGGTCTATCAGAACCGACAGTTTGGCTTCCGCATTGTACGCAATTAATCGTAGTAGCAGCAAAGATTAATAAAGCGTCAAATACCGTTGTTAGCACGGCATTTGGCGTGCGGCGTCCGGCTTCAGGCTTAAGGTTTCCCATGAAGCCGGGCGTTTTTTTTAAAGGCAAAGACAAAAAAACTGCTGTCGTTAACAGCGGCTTTTTATTGTTAAAAACGAAAAAGCAAAAGGTGACTGTTACCTTCTTATAATTTGGCTATTTCTTCAATGGAAAGCCCTGTAATTTCGCTTACAAAGTCCGGCGTAGAACCTTTTGCAAGTAAGTTGCGGGCAATAGTAAGTTTTTCCTGCTCGATTCCTTGTTCAATACCTTCTTCAATACCCTCTTCGCGTGCTTCCTCTTTCCAGACTTCTTTTGCGTCTTTAAGATTCCAGTCGGTTATTAACATGTTAAATACCTCCGCAGCGTGTTTTATATATTCGCTATTTCTTCAAGGGAAAGCCCTGTAATTTCGCTTACAAAGTCCGGCGTAGAACCTTTTGCAAGTAAGTTGCGGGCAATAGTAAGTTTTTCCTGCTCAATTCCTTGCTCAATGCCTTCTTCAATACCCTCTTCGCGTGCTTCCTCTTTCCAGACTTCTTTTGCGTCTTTAAGATTCCAGTCGGTTATTAACATGTTAAATACCTCCGCAGCGTGTTTTTCAAGGAACTCTTTCAGTATATCACGTTCCCGGCATTCTTTAATAGCTTTTATTAAAGCGTCCTCTTTGTTTTCCGCTTTTTTATATGTGTTGGTAGCGGCTACAAACTCGCTGTACTGCGCCAGTTTGGAACAACGGTTTTGAAGCTCTTCATTCCTGCCGTGATTGATATTTATCACTTTTACTTCCAAATCCAGCGCCGGTTTTAACTTTTCCGAAAGCCCAAGAATTTGAGTGTCTTCGTAAGCGTCCGACAACTTTATAATGTTTTCATCAGGATAATGTTTTTCTCCGTTATACAGGACGAAGAACTCAGGCCATGGAATTTTGACAAGTTTCTCGGAATAAAGCGCTTTTCTTTTTACCATTTTCTCTGTAATTTTGGAAAAATACTGATGCATGCGCAAAGCCATGTTTGGGTTAATTGTGCTTTGATGTTCAACCAAGACAACTAATTTTCCGCCGATTTCGAAGGAGATGTCGTTATACATGTCCTCAAGCAGCACCTGCTCCAGCGTGTTGATAATAACCGGGGTATCCGGTGGTAAGGTTACATCTTTGAGAGCGCAGTATAACTCTCTAAGAAGATCCGGGTCGCAGAACAGCTTGTTAAACACACTGTCCTTGAAGTTTTTGTTCTCACTCATGTGAAACTCCAAATAGATAGATTCAACTCATAAAAAGTTGTAGCTATATATGGCGTGAAGGTGGCGAAAAGCTTGCTCGAAACCGAAAAAAAGTTAAAAAAAACTTGGTGGAAACGCAATAGTAGCAGCCACCCAATTTTCATGGTGTACCTGTGGGTTAATTAAAATCTATAAAAACTTAATAAACGCTGTATTCCAATTAAAAAGAACTGATTATTTCCAAAAATTAAAAACTCACCTTGCATAAAAAGTAAAAATATGGTTAAAATACTGTAGTCAAGGTTAATTATGTCCGATTATCAGGAAGCAAAAAAAAAAGATGTAAAAAAGAGCTCTGTTTCTGCCGGTTTTGTCCAATCTGATGAAGAAAATCTTGTCCAAAACGCTTTCCCCTGCCCCGGATGCGGTCAAACTGTACTCGAAGAAGCGGCTTTTTGTTCGGAATGTGGGTATAATTTAAAGACAAGGGCTTTTTGTACCAATTGCGGCGCCGCGATCATCGAAGGGGCGGATATATGTGAATCATGTAAATCATGGATATTAGACGGTCAGTGCATGTTTTGCTACGCCTTCCTCGAAAAAGACGCCGCTTTTTGCGAAGAATGCGGGAATCCCAGAGACGGCATTAAATGTCCCGATTGCGGTAATTTAAGCATTTTCGATTTTTGCACAAAATGCGGAAAACCGCTGACAGAAAGCGCTGTCAAATCCCTTGAACTTGCAAAAACCGATCCTGACGCCAGAGCGCTTGTTGATTCAATTCAGGAAACTGTCGGTATCGAAGCGGAAATTGCAAAACTCCAAGCGTTTATAAACGATACGCCTGCGCCTGCGCCGATACAGGAAAAACCTCAGGAAAAGAAAATGAGCCGTTTTTCCGACAGCAAGATGGCGGCGATTTTAAAAACAGATCAGAATATTGACGCGGTTTTTGCTCGCCAGAGAGAAGAGCAAAAACAAAAAGAAGAATATGCCAAAAAACAAAGCGAAGAAACTCAAAAAAAAGAAGCGGAACAGCGTCAGAGAGTGCATGAAAGAGAAGTAAAAGAAGCGCAGGCACGGATGGAAGCTTTGGAAAAAGAAAAAGAAAAAGCGCTTGCCGCCGCCGCTGAAGCCAGAGCCAAATTAAAATTAAAAACTTTTGCCAGCAATCAGGACGCAAGATGTTTTCATAACGCGAGAAGACCTGTCAATCCAAGAGGATGGCTTTGCAATTACGCGGATTGTCTTCATGAAGACGGACCGAACGGCTGCTATAAGCCAAGCGACGGCGGAGAATGGGTTTCTTAACGGTTATAATATTTAGGAGTATATATGCAATGTACAAAATGTAACGCAGATAACCGCGAAAAGGCGAATTTTTGCAAGAAATGCGGCGCTGAAATTGCACATAACGAGCAGGTTCAACCCGCGGCAAAGCAGAGCGCGCAGGTTTTGCCCGTCAGAATCCTTGAAGATCTTACCGGTTTGGATGAATTAAAAATAGAACTGTCAATTTTACAGGATATTCTTGAAGGAATGAAAAAAAATCAATCCGCTATGCGGTACCAGTATAACACGATAATTATCGGCGCTTCGGGAACCGGCAAAACGACTATAATTCCCAAATTAATCGCGGATCTTTTCATGAAGTATAACATGATAACTAAAGGTAAACCTTTTACCGTGGACGGCGTATCTCTTGGCGGTATGCAGGAAAAGGATGTAAATAATCTTTTTTCCAACGCTAAAGGCGGGATCATTTTTGTAGACAACGCTCATAAGCTGGTTGACACGGATGGCAAGGCGCTGCCCGTGTTTTCCAGATTTATAAACAAGATGGATGAAAATAAAGACGATCCTTTAATTATAATGGCAGGTCTTCCTTTCGGGTTAAGGGAGTTTATAAAATCTTCGGAAAATAAAGATATTACGGGGCGTTTCCAGAAAATATTTATTATTCCCGATTATACTCCTTCGCAGTTATGTGACATTACAGAACATGTTCTTGGCAAACTGCATGGTCTTTCGTTTAGCCAAGAGGCTCATGAACGCATGATGAACCGTTACCGCTTCCTTTATAAAGAACTTAAAAAACCTGATTCCAATGTAAACGCCGTTAACGGCTACCTTGCGATTAACGAAGCCAATTCAATAACAGGTTCTTTCTTTAGAAGAAAAACGGATTCTAAAATAATTATTCCCAGTGATATTACAGGACAAGTCGAAGAAAAAAAAGACATTCAAAAAATTATGGAAGAAATGAAAGATATTATCGGTATGGATAATATCAAATATGAAATAAGCAGTCTTTATACGCAGACGCTTCAAATTGCCAAAATGGAAAAGAATGACATTAAGACAGAAAAACCCGCGCAGCATTTTGTTATAACAGGAAACCCCGGCACCGGCAAAACGACTGTCGCAAGGCTTCTTGGAAATATTTTTGAAGGAATTGGTCTTTTAGAATCAGGTCATGTGATCGAAGTTGACAGAAGCAAGCTAGTAGCAGGTTTTATAGGGCAGACCGCTCCCCAGACAAACGCGAATTGCGATAAAGCGATGGGAGGAATTCTATTTATCGACGAAGTCTATACGTTAAAGCAGGACGATCATGACCGATTCGGACAGGAATGTATAGACACGCTTCTTAAACGCATGGAAGACGACAGGGAAAAATTTATGGTTGTCGTCGCCGGGTACAGAGCTCCAATGGAAAAATTTCTTACAGCCAACGAAGGTTTAAAAAGCCGCTTTACAAAATATTTTAATTTGGAAGATTATAACCCGGATGAATTAACAAGGATTTTTGAAACTATTGCGAAAAAGCAAAGTTACATTGTGCCTGCCGAAACAAAAGAAAAGATCGTCGTGTTCTTTAAAGATCGATGCGCGAGAAAGACAAAGGATTTCGCGAACGGGCGCGAAGCTAGAAATCTTTTGGACGAAGCAAGAAAAAATCAGGCTATGCGTCTTGCAGCCTGCGGCGCTTCGAACGTGTCGCGCGATGAAAGTCTTACAATAATGGCGGATGATATTCCGGGGACTGTGTCCGACAAAATGCTTACAATAGAAGAGGCTCTTAAGGAACTTAACGAGTTAACGGGGCTTAGCGCTGTTAAAAACGCGGTTACGAAAATCGCAAACACATTGCAGGCTCAAAAACTAATGGACGAAAACGAAGTGCTTGCCAAACATTTTGTGTTCACAGGCAATCCCGGCACCGGAAAAACAACAGTCGCCCGCATTATGGGAAACGTATTCAAAGCCGTTGGGCTTTTGCCGTCTAATACAATCATTGAAACAGATAAAAGTAAGCTGGTTGCGCAATACGCAAATCAAACAGGTCCGCTTGTAAATACCCAGTGCGATAACGCGATGGGCGGCATTTTGTTTATCGATGAGGCTTATACGCTTGTCGAAGGCGGAGGTTCCGGGCAGGAAGCGATAGATACGATTCTTAAACGAATGGAAGATGATCGCGGCAAATTTATAATTATCGCCGCCGGGTATTCAAAGCAGATGGAAGATTTTCTTTCGTCAAACCCCGGTTTAAAATCGCGTTTTTCCGATTACATACATTTTGACGATTATACTCCCGATGAAATGTATAATATTTTCGAAAATATGTGCAAAAAGAAAAACCTTGTTTTCGCGGACGGGTTTGAGCAGGCTGTCCGCAATAAACTTAAAATTATTTACGCGTCAAGATCGTCAGATTTCGCGAACGCGCGCACTGTAAGGCAGTTGTTTGACAAGGTGCGCGAAAACGCCTCGACAAGGGTTATGGCTTTAAAAGCGCAGGGGATAGGAGAGGATGTGCTTAAACAGGAAATTTATTTAATGAAACCTGTTGATATCGATCCTTCAGAAAAAGTTGTAACAATAGAAGAAGCTCTTAAGGATTTAAATGAGCTTGAAGGGCTTAAATCGGTTAAAGACATGGTTGTAAAAATCGCCAACACATTGCAGGCTCAAAAACTAACTGGCGAAACGGCGCTGCTTGCCAAACATTTTGTGTTTAACGGCAATCCAGGAACTGGTAAAACAACCGTCGCGCGCATTATGGGCGAAGTTTTTAAATCAATCGGGCTTTTGCCGACAAATAAAGTTATAGAAACTGACAGAAGCAAAATGATAGGGCAGTTTACAGGCACTACAGATAAGCTTGTTAATAAACAGTGCGACCTTGCGATGGGCGGCATTCTTTTTGTTGACGAAGCGTATTCGTTAAAGCAGGGACCGCAGGATCAATACGGGCAGGAAGCTGTAGATCAGCTTTTAAAAAGAATGGAAGATGACAGAGGAAAATTTATAGTTATCGCCGCGGGCTATACAAAAGAAATGAACGAATTTCTTGCGTCTAACAGCGGTTTTAAATCGCGGTTCTCGGATTATCTTACCTTTGAAGATTATACTCCTGATGAAATGTACAATATATTCATGAATATGTGCAAAAAGAAAAATTTAGAGTTTGCGCAGGGGTTTGAAGACGCGCTAAAGTACAGACTAAAAGATATTTTTGAATCAAGGACATCTTCATTTGCCAACGCGCGCACTGTAAGGCAGTTATTCGATAAAACAATAGAGAATATGTCAAGCAGGGTGGTCTCTCTGCAGGCGCAGGGGTTGTCAATAGATGACGCGAAAAAGGCGATTTCAATTATACAGATCGATGACCTCGATATGACAGTTAACTAATGGGGTAAATATGAGTAATTCAATACAATGTCCGGCATGTAAGCAGCAGATTGACAGCGATTCTTTTTATTGCGATCAGTGCGGGCTGCAAATTTTAGTGTGCTCTGTGTGCGGAAGACCGGGAAAAGGAAAACGCTGCTCGTTTGACGGAAAAGAACTGGTTCTTCCTGTAGGAGCGGTTCAGCCTTCCGCAACAACGCATATCTCTCAGCCTTCCTCGTCTGCTCCTGCTCCCGTTCAATCAGCTTCGGTATCAACGCCTGCGCCTTTGTCAAACGCTCCGTCTGCAGGCGCGAATAAAATCAAACTTATTTCTCAGAGTCACGGCATTGTAATTGACGCATCCGACGGCGACATACTCGGACGCACAAAGGGCAATTTCGCTCCTTTGCTTGGAAAATTTTCTCATATCTCGGGGAATCACTGTCAGATTTTAAATTCAGGCGGAGTGTGGTCTATTAAAGATTTGGGTTCCACAAACGGAACGTTTTACAACGGCGGCAGGTTAAATCCCGGCTCTCCTCCTGCAGCGCTAAAAAATGACGATGTAATAAAACTTGCCGACATTGAATTCAAGGTTTCGATTGAAAAGGCTGAAGCAGACGGGACAACGCGGATATGACGTTAAAATTATCTGTCAGCGCGGTCTGCGATATAGGCTGCAAGAAACCAAACAACGAAGATATGATTCTCATTCACGACAAAATGTTTCGTGACGGAAAAAATAAAGCTGTTTTTAATATAAAGGAAACGCGTCTTTTAATCGCCGTGGCTGACGGAGTTGGAGGTCTTAATAAAGGAGAAGCCGCAAGCGAGATTGTTTTAACCAATCTTCGCGATATGCTCATGAAGGTCCCAGGCGATTTAACCAATGATGAATTAAAAGAAGTTTTTGAAACATTCACGGCGGAAACTCACGCGAAACTTACGCATGATATGGGCAGTACCATTGCAGGGTTATTTTTATACAACGAGAAATTATACCGATATCACGCGGGCGATTCGCGCATCTACCGTATGCGCCGAAGAGAGCTTGAGCGCCTGACTGTGGATCATTCGCTGAGGGAATCGGGCGGACAGAAGGACGCGCCTTCAAATATTATTACCAATTCTATCGGCGGCGGTTCGTCGGCATTTATCGAATTCGCAGAGATTGAATTTCCATTTTTTAACAATGACATATATCTTTTATCTTCTGACGGAATGCACGATCTTGTTTCGCAGAAGGAAATACTTGAAACTCTGGATAATCCAAAAGTAAGCAGCGAAGCTGCTTCTGTTAAACTTGTTGATTTGGCTAAAAAATACGGCGGAAAAGATAATATATCCGTAGTAACTATTAATATAAAGGAGAGATAAAATGGGAGATGTTATTGCACAGATATTCAGAATAATAAAAAAACTTATTTTAATCGCGGTTATAATAGGTTTTCCGATGTACATTGTCCGCTGCGCGTCGCCTGCTCTGTTCAGCACAATAACAAACAGAGCGTTACTGGCAGCCAATTCCACAACGCTTTACGCGTTTTCTAAAGACGCTTATGTTGATTCCATTATCACAGGTCAGCGCGATATTAAACTGTACACAATTGTTAGAGAGACGCCTTTTTATTCGTCGATACTGGCAAAAGATAAACTGGAGTCCATTGAGCCGCTTGGAATATTGCCTGTCAACGTAGTCGTAGAGCTTCGAAATGTTATAAGAAGGGGAGAGAATGTCTGGGTTCCCGCGTTCTTTTACATCGGAGATAAACAGCAATATGTTTACGCGCTTTTTCCGAGGGAATGGGAACAGAACGTAAAGGATTTTAACCGGGAGAAAAAAGTTTCGGCGATTAAAAATGAGTATGAAACGTTCGTAAAGAAAAACTTCCAGTTGATGGAAGTAAAACCTGAAGATGAAAAAGAGTACAGGGAAAAATACAACGATTATTATATGATTCGGGGCGTGAGCGGGGACAATCATTTTTACGCTCCAAAAACAGACAGATCAAAAATCGATAAAACATATTCGTACTTTATGAACAGCAGCAATATAAACATGGTTATGCTGCAGACTGACAAAGAATGGACGCGTCCCGCGCTTGTTCTTAACCCGGTGGTGGAGGAAGAAAAATGAGCACTGAAAGATTAGATGACAATTCAACGCAGAGACTGGATGACACTTCAACGCAAAGGCTGAGTGATAATTCAACGCAAAGGTTGAACGACGGCTCTACGCAAAGACTGGATGATTCAGGCGCCGCGCAGGAAAGCGAGCAGACTCCGTCGTCTTTAACAAAAGCGGCTCTTGTGAAGTCAAAAATGGCATTGCAGGATACAGCGGACAGCGGCATAAATCAAGGAGACGTATTCGCTGTTGGGCAGGTTGTAGAATTAAACGGAAAAAGATATTTTATCGAAGAAATAATCAGCGATAATTCCGGAGAGGCAGTTATTTACAAAGTAAGCCAGGAAGGAAATAACTACGTATTAAAATATTACAAGCCGGGGCTGGAACTTCCCGCCGCCGTCATATCAAAAATAAAAGATAATCCAACATCAAGGATTGTAAGAGTATATGATTTCGGCAGGCATCTTGAGCAGAATTTTGAAATTATGGAATATGCGCAGGGCGGCTCTCTTGCGGATTATATAAAAGAAAACGGCGCGATAAAAGACGCAGCAAAATTAAAAAGTATTATAGGTCAAATTGCAGAAGGTCTTGAACAACTTCACGGCGTTCTTAGGATTATTTATCAGGACTTAAAACCGGAAAATATTTATTTTAAAGACGCGGGAAGAAATACCATAATTCTTGGTGATTTCGGCATTTCCAACGTCATGTTTCCCGGAAAAAATGAAGCTGAAGTGCGCGCAAGTGTGACAAAAGAATATGCGTCTCCTGAACTCGCGCGAACGGGAAATAACCTTCTGGTCATTGTAGATCCTTCCATTGACTATTTTGCGCTTGGTATAACCATGCTCTACTTATGGCTTGGCGTAAAGCCTTTTCAGGGAGTAAATGAATCTGTGCGCGCGCGTCAGATACTGACCAAAGACGTAACTTTTCCGCAGGATATGCACTCAGATTATAAAATTCTTATTCAGGGGTTAATCGATCCGCTTGTAACATCGCGCTGGGGAAGCGCGCAGATAAACAAATGGATAGCGGGTGAATCTTTGGTAAGCGATTATCAAAAGACAATGCTTAAATACAGAACCGTTCCTTTCTCCGACAGCGAAAGTTTTTCGTCCCCCGAAGAGCTCGCAGACCTTTTGGAAAAATATCCTGACCGCGGAATCAGATTTCTTTATAAGGGTGACAATGATAAGAGCGTTATTGTTAAATGGCTTGAGGACGCTCAGGATGAGTATAATCTTTCAAAAATAAAAGACATTCTTAAAATCGCCGATGAAGAACACGAAAAGAAAACCGGAGTTTTCGCCGCCGTATACGCGCTGAATCCTGATAAGCCGTTTGTTTCCCATGGTAACAGAAAATGTTATAACTGTTCTGAAATTGCGTCCGCGTTAATGGACGAATCTGAATATTACATGGATAAATTGACAAACAATGAAGATTTCTTTTATCTTTACCTTCTTTCGACAGAAGGCGCAAACGGACCTATTATCGCGCAAAAATTTCACAAGTATTTTGTTGAATTTTCTCCAAGACGCGCGTTGTCACTTATCTATCTTAAACTGCAGGATGACGACGGAAGAAGCATTACAATAGGTTCTAAAACATATTACAGTCTTGATGAAGCCGCCGCGGAACAGGATAGCAGTCAGATTAACCTTTTAAAACAAGCGATAATGGAAAAAGATTCGCTTTTTAATGTCTGGCTTTCCGATAATTCAGGCGGATTTCTGGAAACCGCGGACGGTTTTCATGAATCTTCCACCAAAGACAGATTCTACCTTCTTGGTAAATTTCCATTCCTGTCATACAAGGAACTTGTTCCCGGCTGGAATACAAGCGCGTTAATCGATCTTCAGATTTTATCGCATCAATGTCCCGGACGTTTCGACCTGTTTGACACTTACGCCAAACAGGGGCTGCCTTTCACGGGGCAGGCTGAAAATCTTGACTGGCGTCCTGGCATTTTATCTTTCCTTGCTAATTTCTTTAATGATATAGCGGCGGATGATAAAACAAAACTGGAACTGGTAAAATTATTAAAGAAGCACGGCGCCGATTTAAACGAATATTCAGGCGACGGCTCTTTACCGCTGACAACGGCGATTTTTAAAAGAAATGTGCCTTTGGTAAAATTGCTTTTGGAACTTGGCGCGGATCCCAATAAAGAAGAAAAATATCAGCCGTTATTTTGGGCGCTCTGCCAGAACGCGGACGGCGAAGATGAAGAAATAAGATTTGAACTTGTTAATCTTCTTTTGGATCATAACGCGGATGTCAACATCGGGCGCGGCGATCTTACTTTCCTTACCCTTGTAATATTGATGGACAGCCCTCAAAAAGTTCCGTGCGTTAAACGTCTTTTAAGCGCAGGCGTTAACGTTAACAAGGCGTGTAATGACGGCATTACTCCTCTTATGAACTCCATTGTAAAATACGGCAAGTATACCGATAGCAGCAGTAAAAAAAATGAGCTTGAAATTATCAGACTACTGTTAAGCAAAAAAGCAAAAACCGAAGTATTAAACAAGAAGGGCTATTGGTCTCCTCTTATGAGAGCCGCTGACTCTGATTCGCCCGATGTTATTAACCTCTTGCTTCAATTCGGCGCAAGAAAAGATTTTGCGGACGCGGACAACGATATTGCCTATGTTTACGCGGTAAAGAAAAATAACAAAAATATCAAAGACATCCTAAGACCCGGCATTGAATTAACGGGAATCGCCGCGCTCATTTCAATCGCCAAATTTATACTCGCTTCAATGTCGGCGCTGTGGGTGTTTATATCGATGGACATTTTAGCAAGAGCGATATCGTCAGCTAATTTCAGTTTCCCCGCGCTTGTTGTAGTAACGGCGATCGCTTCGCACCTGTTAACCGCCTACATAATGATCGCTTTTCAAGGGTTAAGATCGTATCTGATCGATCTAAAATATACGTTCAGCTCGGATGAAATTGAAAAGGCGTTCTTTTTCGTTATCGGCGTTCCCATTATTTTCCCTCTTGCTATCGCGTTCCTGCAGTTCTTAATAAGACTTCTTCCTGTCGAAGTAAACGAAATGCTTTTAAGACCGATGAATTTATTCGCTTCATCGACTTCAGGTTTTGGCACTTTTTTACTGTATCTGTTGTCTATGGCGATAATGATAGGAGCTCTGATATTCTTTCACAGGATTACGTTTAAATTCAAGATGAAAAAGAATGTATACGATCAATACAAGTGATTGTTAAGAAAGAGCAAAAGGGAAAAGCCGTCTCTCGGAATCGAACCGAGGACCTCATGATTACAAGTCAAGTGCTCTGCCAGCTGAGCTAAGACGGCCGATAACCGCCCCCTTTCAGGCGCGATTATTGACCCATTCTATATAAAACCGGAAAAAATGTCAAATGGTTATGGGTAAAAGACTTGACAATAATTTATAATTTGTCAATAATGCCTCATGGCTGATTTAACATGTTCCCAGTGTGAAGCCTCCGTATCCGGTCCCTTGTGGGTCTGTGATAAATGCGGTAATCATTCCAGACTGGGCTGGCAGCAGAGGCTGAGCATTACCGTTGACGAGGGGAGTTTTAACGAGTTCGATTCAGGGATGAAATCAGGTAATCCGATTGATTTTCCGGGATACGAAAATAAAATTAGTGAATTACAGAAAAACTGCGATACAGGCGAGGCGGTAATAACAGGCCGCTGTACCATAAAAGGATTTCCGTGCGTTATAGGCATTATGGACAGCCGTTTTATGATGGCAAGCATGGGCAGCGTTGTTGGCGAAAAAATTACCCGCGCGATTGAATACGCGACGGCTAATAAACTGCCTGTAATTATTTTTTCAGCATCCGGCGGAGCGCGTATGCAGGAGGGGATTATCTCTCTTATGCAGATGGCAAAAACATCGGGAGCTGTCGCGCGTCATGCGCAGTCAGGCGGGCTTTATATATCTGTAATTACAGACCCGACAACAGGAGGCGTTACGGCGTCTTTCGCGATGTTGGGTGACATAATTTTAGCGGAACCCGGAGTGACTCTCGGGTTTGCGGGAAAGCGCGTCATTCAGGATACAATCGGCGCTATCCTTCCAGACAGATTTCAGACATCAGAGTTTGTTTACGAACACGGTTTTGTTGATTCTGTTGTCCATAGAAAAGATATGTCCGGCGCGCTTTCGCGTATCATCGCCCTTCACGGCTATAAAGGAGGCAGCTGATGGCTTTAAACATGCAGCAAAAACTGGATCTCCTTAAAAGTTTGGGACGTCCTACCATTCACGATTATCTTCCGCTTGTTTTTAAAAATTTTATCGAGTTTCACGGCGATCGCTATTTCAGCGATGATCCCGCGCTGCTCGGCGGCATCTGTTTGTTAGGTGACACTCCTGTCACCGTAGTATCTCAGGTGCGCGCGAATGATATTGACAACCTTCAAAGGATTAACTTTTCCATGCCGCACCCCGAAGGCTACCGTAAAGCTCTTCGCCTCGCGAAGCAGGCTGAAAAATTCAGGCGCCCTGTTATCTGCTTTATCGACACCCCGGGCGCGTACTGCGGAGTCGGAGCTGAAGAAAGAGGGCAGGGAGAAGCAATTGCGCGTAACCTTCATGAGTTTATGACGTTAAAGACGCCTGTAATCTCCGTTGTTTTAGGAGAGGGCGGCTCAGGCGGCGCTTTGGCGCTCGGCGTCTGCGACGAACTTGCAATGCTTGAAAACGCTCTTTATTCGGTTATTTCGCCCAAGGGCTTCGCTTCTATATTATGGAAGGACGGTTCAAGGGAAAGGGAAGCCGCGGAGCTTATGAAAATAACAGCCGAGGATCTTTTGCGTTTCGGCGTTTGCGATAAAATTATCGCTGAGCCTGACGGAGGCGCGTCAAAAGATATTGGTTTAACGGCGAAGAACATCAGCGCGTTCCTTACAGAAGCCGTATCCAAACTTATAAAGGAAGACTTCAATAACTTACCCGAAAAACGCTACCAGAAGTTCAGAAAAATCGGCGTATTTACGGAGTAGTTTTAAACAAAGAGCTGCACGGGGTAAAACATTGGATTATAAGCGCAGGTTATGGAAATAAATTTATCTAAAACTCTTTTATTAATTATTGACGTGCAGAATGATTTTTGCCCCGGGGGCGCTTTGGCGGTGAACGACGGCGATATTGTCGTCGCGCCGCTTAACGCCCTCAGCGCAGCTTTCGCCGAAAAAGGCGGACGCGTCGCGGCTACCCAGGACTGGCACACCGAAGATCACATTTCTTTTGCTTCATCTCACAGCGGAAAAAATCCGGGCGACGTGATTGATACCCCTCTTGTTAAGGGGCAGGCGCTATGGCCCTGTCATTGCGTTCAGGGGACAGACGGCGCTTTATTTCATCCGTCTCTGGATTTAAAACCTGTCTCTGCAATTTTTAGAAAGGGTTATAATAGAGACATCGATTCCTATTCCGCTTTTTTTGAAAACGATAAAAAAACCAAAACAGGTCTTGACGGCTATCTTCGCTCCCTTGGAATTGAAACTGTCATTATGGGCGGACTTGCAACAGATTACTGCGTATTTTACAGCGCGATGGACTGCAGAAAATTGGGCATTAACACAATCATCATAGGAGACGCGGTTCGCGGCGTAGGCATCCCCGAAGGTTCCGTTAAAAAAGCCATATCAGACATGAAGTCACAAGGCATAAGTTTTTGCACTTCCAAAGAATTGATTGATGCGTTAAAATAAAATGTAATGACAGATTCGGCGTTGTTTACAGATTTTTATTCCCTGACAATGGCGCAGGGTTACTGGAAAAATAACCGCGCGGAAAAGGCGGTATTTGAAATGTTCTTCCGTCATCAGCCGTTTGACGGAGGCTATTCAATTTTTGCCGGTCTTGGAACTTTAATAGAAAAAATAATCAGGTTTTCTTTTTCTGACGATGATATTGAATTTATAAAAAGCCAGAAAATATTTGAAAACGGTTTTGCGGACTATCTTAAAACATTTCGTTTTAACGGAACCCTCTGGGCAATGGACGAAGGCTCCGTTGTATTCCCGCATGAGCCTCTAATCCGCGTTGAAGGCGATCTAATAGAATGTCAGATAATCGAAGGATTGATTCTTAATGTAATAAATTTTCAGTCTTTGATAGCGACAAAGGCATGCAGGGTCTGGCTTGCCTGCGGTAAGGGACAGATGATGGAGTTCGGGCTTAGAAGAGCTCAAGGACCGGATGGAGCCGTTTCCGCAACAAGGGCTGCGTATATAGGCGGCGCGTCAGGAACAAGCAATACGCTTGCAGGAAAAATTTTCGGCATTCCTGTAATGGGAACAATGGCTCACTCGTGGATAATGTCGTTTGAAAGCGAAGAAGAAGCGTTTCAGGCCTATGCAGATATTTACCCTGACAGATCAATTTTTTTAATTGACACATACGACACGTTAAAAAGCGGGATACACAACGCGATAAAAGTAGGAAGAAAACTCACGCAGCAGGGAAAAAATTTCGCAGTAAGGCTTGATTCCGGGGACATTCAATACCTTTCAACGGAAGTAAGAAAAATTCTGGATGACGCAGGATTAAAAAAAGCGCTCATAACAGTCTCCAATGATCTTGACGAATATATAATAGAAACGCTTGTAAGAGACAAGGCGCCTGTAAATAGCTGGGGGGTGGGAACGCGCCTTGTTACGGGAGCTAATGCCGCGGCTTTTACAGGCGTGTATAAACTCGCCTCCCTTCAGGGAAAAAACGGCGATATGCCCGTTATGAAATTTTCAGATAACATGGAAAAAACTACAAACCCTGCCGTTAAGCAGGTGTGGCGCATAAGGGATAAAAATGGTTTCGCTGTCGCCGATGTTTTAGGCATCGAAGGCGAGGATGAAACGCCTAAACATGGCGGACAGTATTGTTTCTGGCACCCGTGCGCGGATTACCGCCATTTTACGCATGTTGTCGAAGGACAGGCGCAGGTCTTATTAAAAAAACGAATAGAAAATGGAGAGCTTGCAGCGCGTGTGCAGACGTTAGACGAAATAAAAACGTTCGCCGCAAACGATCTTGAAACTTTTGATTCCACCTATAAAAGATTATTAAATCCTCATATATATAAAGTATCAATAACGGACAGACTGCGCGCTCTAAAACTTGAATTAATACAAAAACATTTAGGTAAAAGACAAATTTAGCAAAAGTGTCTGATTGCAACCTTGAATTGTAAATAGTGTCCCAATATTATATGATAAATTCAAAAAGTCCGTCTGTGACGGCGGTTGTTCCTTTCTATTCCACCGGTGAAGAAAAAGCCAACTCTTTAACACATTGTTTTGGCGCGGTATGCGCGGTTGCGGGGCTTATTATCTTGTGGCTGAAGACCGCAGGTTATTTAGGCACGGAAAGAGAAGCAGTAAGGGATATAATTTGCGCTTTTGTTTTTACCGCTACCATGTTTGGAATGTTTTTGGTTTCCGCGGTTTATCATGCGGTACAGCGGCAGGGCGCGAAAGGAATTCTGCAAAGACTGGATCATTCAATGATTTTTGTTTTTATAGCGGGCAGCTACACTCCGTTCTGCCTGACCGCGATTCAGGGAGCGTGGGGATGGAGTCTTTTTGCTTTTGAGTGGATACTTGCAATAACAGGAATCACGATGAACGCGCTTCATTTAAAAGCGTTTAAAAAAATTGAAATAATTATCTATGTGCTTATGGGCTGGGCGATCGTTGCCGGGTTTTTACCGCTGATGCGTTCTGTGCCGCTGCGCTGCGTCATATTGCTTTTTGCAGGAGGCATTGCGTACACGCTGGGAATTATCTGGTACAAGAAAAAAGAGAAAAAATATACCCATGCTGTCTGGCACATTTTTGTGATATTGGGCGCCGTAAGCCACTGGTTTTCAGTCTGGTGTATATACTGAGTTAGGCGCAAATAAAAATAAAAATTGATCTTCTCTGCATTATGTGCTATTATTAATCCGCAAATAATAGCGCATAACGGTTTAATTACGCGCAATAACGATTGTATTACAAAAAAAGAGGCGGAATATGGAAAAAACGGACGAAATTAAAGATATATCAATTAAATCTCTGGAAAGCATATTAAACAGCATTGACGCGATGATTTATGCCACTGTTCCAGATACCGGAGAGATTCTTTTTGTAAATAAACAGCTTAAACAATATTTCGGAAAAGAAGACGATGATTTTTCTGGTCAGTTTTGTTACAGGTTGTTAAGGAAATTTGACGAAATGTGTCCGTTTTGTCCCTGCTTTCATCTTGAAAAGGACCCTGAGCGCATTTTTATGTGGGATGAATATGTAGAAGAGTTCAAGCTGCATATCCGTCATTCGGATATTTTAATTGACTGGCCGAACGGTAAAAAAGTTCATCTTCAGCACGCAGTTGACATCACGGAGCTGACAAACGCAAGAGAACTTGCCGAAAAGAGCAGCAAATCGAAAAGCATATTTCTATCTCACATGAGCCACGAGATACGCACGCCCATGAACGCAATACTTGGAATTGCGGAAATACAGCTTCAAAAAGAAAATTTGCATCCCGATACGTGCGAAGCGTTCGGTAAAATATACGAGTCGGGTGACTTGCTGCTTAATATTATAAATGATCTTCTTGATCTTTCAAAAATAGAATCGGGCAAACTGGAAATATTTCCAATCAAATATGACATTCCAAGCCTTATAAACGACACTACGCAGTTAAACCGCCTTCGCTATGAAAGTAAGCCGATAGATTTTTCGATTCAACTGGATAAAAAAACTCCCCTTAAACTTTTCGGAGACGTTCTTCGTATTAAACAAATATTGAATAATATACTTTCAAACGCTTTTAAATACACCGATGAAGGCAAAATTGATTTTTCCATTTTTTGTGAATATGAAAATAACGCTGACGATGTAACTCTTGTTTTTAGCGTGAGCGATACAGGGCAGGGAATGAGCAAAGAGCAGATTGAAAAGCTTTTTGACGAATACTCGCGTTTTAATTTAGATAAAAACCGTACGACTGTAGGCTCAGGACTTGGTATGAGCATAACAAAACGCCTTGTAGACCTTATGAACGGCGAAATATTTATTAAAAGCGAAGCTGATAAAGGCTCGGTGTTTACGGTTCGCCTCCCTCAAAAACGCGCGGGAAATGAAATTTGCACTGACGCTTTGATTAATAAATTAAAAAATTTCACCTTCCACAGCACTTCAATAATGAAGAAAGTTCAGTTTCTGCGCGAGTATATGCCCTACGGCAGAGTTCTTGTCGTGGATGATGTGGAATCCAATATCTATGTCGCAAGGGGGATGATGGTTCCGTACGGTTTAAAGATCGATACTTCATCAAGCGGTTTTGACGCGATAGAAAAGATAAAAAACGGCAATGTATACGACATTATTTTTATGGATCACATGATGCCGGGAATGGACGGAATTGAAACCGTTAAAAATATACGCGAAATGGGGTATAAAAACCCGATAATCGCTTTAACGGCAAACGCGATCATTGGCAGGGCAAAGATGTTTTTACAGAACGGTTTTGACAGTTTTCTTTCCAAGCCGGTCGACTCGCGCGAACTTGATTACCTGTTAAATGATTTTATAAAAAACAGAAAACCTTGCGACATTGTGGAAGCGGCGCGCGCCGTGCCGTTAAACGAAAGGATTTTGAATAATGACGCTAAGAGTACTGCTGTAAAGGAAAATGAGATACATAAATATTTCGTTTTGGACGCTGAGAATGCCGTTAATGTTCTGGAAAAAATAAATCTAAACGATTCCGAGATAGAAAACTATATAACCGCCGTTCATGGGATGAAAAGCGCTCTTGCCAACATCGGTGAAAACGAGCTTTCCGCCATTGCGTTAAAACTTGAAAACGCGGGGAAGCGCTGGGATTTTGACGCGCTTTCGTTGGAAACAACGGCGTTTATAAACGCGCTTAAATCTTTAATATTGAAATATAAAAGCGCGCAGGAAACAGTCAGCGGTGAAATATCGCCTGAAGATACGGAATACCTTCAAAAAAAACTTGCGCAAATAAAAACAGCTTGTTTAAATTTGGATAAAAGGACGGCTAAAAAAGCGATAAACGAAATAAAAAATACCATATGGCCAAAAAAGATTAAAATATTTATAGATGAACTTTTTATACATCTATTGCACAGTGATTTTAAAGAAATTATCAAACTTGCGGACGATTTTAACAAATAGCGCTTTTTTCACATTCGTGCTATAATATCAGCATGAACACTATACAAATAAACTTTATAAAAAGTCAAAAAACAGTTACATGCGATTATGGAACAAAAGCGTCCGATTTAGCCGAACATTTAGGCGTTAAGCGCGAAGAGATAGCGGCTGTCAGGGAGAATAATGAAATTCGCCCTCTTGGAACATCATTGCTTGTTAACGCAAATATTGAACCTGTCCTTCTTGATTCGCGCGACGGCGTTACAATTTACAGGCGCACTCTTTCGTTTGTTTTAGCAATCGCCGCAAGAAAAATTTATCCTAAAGACGGCGTGTACGTTGGACATTCGCTTGGCAGCAGTTACTATTATACGTTAAGTTCGGGAGAAAAACCGAAAGAAGAAGATTTAAAAAAACTCGATGAAGAAATGCGAAGGCTTGTTAAGGAAAATCTCGCGATCACTTTTAAATACCTTGCATACGAAGAAGCGCTTCGGCTGTTTAATATGTACAATCAGACTGATACTGCGCTATTGCTGGAACATAGAAGCTCTTCATACATCAAAGTTAATGAATGCAACGGTTATATGGATATGTACGTGCAGCCGCTTCTTGAACGCACAGGGCTTCTTAAAACTTTCGAAATAATGCCGTACAAGGATGGATTTTTACTGAGGTTTCCCGGTTTCAGCAGGAGAAAGGATATAGGTCCTTTTGCCGATGAGCCGCAGATTTTCCGCGTTTACTCGGAATATAAAAAGTGGGGAAAGATCATCGGGGTGCGCGTCGTGGGAGAGTTAAATTCCCGCATCGCAAACAGAAAAATGCTTGATTACATTAGAATCGCAGAATCGCATCAGGCAAGAATGATGGGAGATATCGCGCGGCAGATTTATGAAAGACGCGATGAAATAAAAATGATTTTAATAGCCGGTCCTTCAAGTTCCGGAAAGACTACAAGCGCGAAACGCCTGGAGATAGAATTGATGGTCTCGGGGCTTAAACCCATCATGATAAGCCTTGACGATTATTACAGGGGAAACGACGAAACGCCAAAAGATGAAAACGGAGAACCCGATTGGGAATGTTTGGAAGCGCTTGACGTGCCGTACCTAAACGAACAGCTTCAGGCGCTGTACCGCGGTGAAGAAATTACGCTTCCTGTTTATGATTTCAAATCAGGCGAGCGGAAGGAATCAGGCGGCAGAAAAATTAAACTTGGAAGCGGCAATATTTTGATTGTCGAGGGCATACACGGACTGAATGACGCGCTTACCCACACCATAGATCGCGCCACCAAGTTTAAAATTTATATCTCCGCTCTTACCCAGTTAAACCTTGACGATCACAACCGCATCCCGACAAGCGACAACAGGCTTTTAAGGCGTATGGTCCGCGATTCCCAATTCAGGGGAATGGAAGCTTCAGGCACCATAAGAATGTGGCCAAAAGTGCAGGCGGGGGAGCGCAAACACATCTTCCCGTTCCAGAACTTATCGGATGCGGCGTTTAACTCGGCGCTTGACTACGAGTTATCAGTTCTTAAATATTACGCCGACCCTCTGTTACGCGAAATAAAACCCGGCAAAGCCGAATACGCCGAAGCTGTAAGACTATTATCATTTTTAGAAAACTTCACCCCAATCCCGCCGCAGTATGTGCCCGGCACAAGCATATTACGCGAGTTTATAGGTGACTCAGAATTTAAATACTAAAGTCCAAGCGCTATGGCTATTTGTGATTTATAGTCTCTTTCGGATATTTTGTTTTTTAAATAGTCTGTGACAATTTGTTTTACAACAGGGGGGAAGGCGTTCCAGTAGCGTTCGGGCCAGGCGCCCATCTCTTCGCGAAGGCTTTTGTCCACAGACTCTTTCATCTCGCCGTGGGAGAATGAGACAAACTGTTCCAGCATCGAAAGAAGCACGTCAGGCGGCAGACCTGAATTATTTTTGGTCCCGCTGAAATTGTCGGGAAGCCATGCCTGACACAGCTCGTTCATCTGCGCGTCGCTGAGTTCAGGCGCGTGTTCCTTCAGCAGTTTGATGATCATGTCCTGAATTGATCTTCTCATGCTGTCTATGCTGCCGCCGACGCCGGAATTTATTTTTTCTGTAATTTCCCTTGCCATTTTTTGAGGATCGGTGATTTCGCCAACTACGTTGAATACGGTTAAATCACGGCGGCGCCTTGCGACTGCTTCGCCAAGCGCGTCAATCGAGGCTTCATTGCTGTAATTGAGAATGTAGTCTAACGCTTGTAAAAGCCGTGGATCTGTCATCAAAACACAGATTAAACTTTTTTAGTTATATAGTCGCTTTTAAGACACCTTGCGCAGATTTTAAGCTTCATGGTCGTGCCGCCTAATTCAGTCTTTACATTTACCAGATTGGGCTTCCATGTCCTGCGTGTACGATTTTTGGCATGGCTGACTTTATTGCCTGTAATTGTATGTTTTCCGCAAATATCACAAGTCCGTGACATATTTTCCTTCCTTCATAAAAGCCCAAAGGGCATCAAATCTATTTATACCATATATACCAAAAATCGTAATAAATGTAAAGACCTTTTCGCTATTTTCCCACCCTGATTGAGTTAAACCACGCTTGTGTATAGAGTTCCAGGGATTCGCCGAGGTCTTCGACCAGTTCTGTGTTTAAGAGTTCCTTCTCAGAATAAAGGGAAATACCCTTTTTATAACGCCTTGCCGGGATATTGACGGTGGCAGGAAGGCCGAAAGCATCGACAAATTCAGCATAAATATCCGGTTTATGGATAAAATCGATGAATTTATGCGCCAATTCGACGTTTCTGGCGCTTTTTAGGATGCACATATTGTCAATATAAGAAGGACCGCCTTCTTTTGGAATGAAAAAGACCGTATTTTCCATTAATTGGGGAATATCCGCGATTTCTTCATATATTGCCTCAGGGAAACCGTGAACAATCCAAAAATCGCCGTTCGCATAACCCTTGCCAAAGGATTCAGCGTCAAATTTTACAAGATTTGGCTTCCACGCGTTGTTTATGTGGTCTCTTGCCATGGCAACCTGAAACGGGTCTGTGGTATTTACCGACATGCCCAAAAAGGCTAAAGCGCCGCCGAAAACCTCACGCATATCGTCAAGCATCGTCATTCTGCTTTTATATTCTTCTCTTTCAAAGATGGACCAGCTCCTGTCAAAATTAGCCACTTTTTCCGTGTTTACAATTATGCACGCCGCGCCGTAAAAATAAGGGACCGAATATTCCATGTCCGGATCGTAACTTGCTATACGCAGCACTTCCGGATCGATATTTTCAAGGTTAAACATTTTCGCTTTGTCAATTCTCTCAAGCATGTTCTGACGCATCATGATCGGAACATAATCTTTGGAAGGGAATACGACGTCATAACCGCCTCTCTTCCCCTGAGTCGCTTTAAGTTTCGCATACATATCTTCGTTAGATGCAAATTCGTCATAAATAACTCTGCAATTGTATTCGCGTTCAAATTTTTCAATAACTGACGGCGGCGTATAGTACGTCCAATTGTAAATATACAGCCTTTCTTTTGAACTACAGGAAATAATGGCGGGCATAAAAAGCGCCGCCAAAACCGCAAGTAAGATGATGTTTCCTTTTCTCACCATACACCCCTTGTTAACGAAAACCCTGCCCGGAATCAGGCAGGGTTCCGTTTCTAAAATTAATCTATGGTCTAATCCCCAATTCTTATTGAGTTGAACCATGCGTCATTGTAGAGGTCCAGGGCGTAACCAAGATCAAACTTGATTTCAACATCCGCTAAATCCTCCGCTGAGTACCATGAAGGCCCTTCCTTGTATTGGCGGGCAGGTACGTTTGCCGTTGCCGGGAAGCCGAACGCGTCGGCAAACTCGGCGTAAATCTCCGGTCTGTGTATGAAATCAATAAACTTGTGCGCAAGCTCGACATTCTTTGATCCTTTTAAAATGCACATGCTGTCGATGTAAGCGGGACCTCCTTCTTTTGGGAAGAAGAAAACTGTGTTCGCCATCATTTTTGGATCTTCTGCGATCTCCTCAAAAACAACTTCAGGATACCCCTGGACTACCCAGAACTCTCCGTTTGCGTAACCTTTTCCGAACGCGTCGGCGTCAAATTTTACAAGGTTGGGTTTCCATGAATTGTTGATAAGGTCCCTCGCCTGCGCTATCTGCGCATAGTCGCTGCTGTTTACAGAATAGCCAAGGAAGGCAAGAGCGTCTCCCATTACTTCGCGCATATCGTCTAACATTGTCATGCGGCCCCTGTATTCTTCTTTCGCGAAGATTGACCAGCTCTTTTCAAAGCTGCCAACCTTTGACGTGTTTACGATTACCCCCGCCGCGCCGAAATAATACGGAACGGAATAATTCATAAGCGGATCGTATTTCGCGAATTTAAGCACGATGGGATCCACATTTACAAGGTTGGGAATAAGCGATTTATTGATTTTTTCAAGCATATTTTGATTTATCATTATCTCTACATAATCCGCCGAGGGGAATACAATATCGTATCCGCTGCCTCCCGATTTGAGTTTCGCGTACATGTCTTCGTTAGATGCAAATTCATCGTAAATAACTCTTACCTTGTACTCCTTCTCAAATTTTTCAATGACAGTTTCCGGCGTGTAATAAGTCCAGTTATAGATGTAAAGGCGCTCCTTTTTATCGCACCCCGTCATCATAAACAGGACAAGACTCGCTGCAAGCATTCCAAAGAAAATTTTACCTCTGTAAATTTTTCCTGCTGACTGCTTTCCGTTTTTTGAACGCGGATCTCTTTGAGTCAAGCCCGAGATCGCGCCCGAATTGGGTAGTTCCATCTTTTCCTCCCTCAAGTTTTCCATAATTTCCTCCATAAAATAT